>Ga0222712_10001028_pt1 | contig 35803 bp, 47 predicted proteins | sample C33_657DmetaG_FD_165043 | JGI IMG/M metagenome (GOLD analysis project Ga0222712, IMG submission 165043) | Estuarine water microbial communities from San Francisco Bay, California, United States - C33_657D | ecosystem: Environmental > Aquatic > Marine > Unclassified | place: USA: California...
GCTTGACGAAACAAATATGTTACTTACATTTGATGTAAGCTGGATGTTGAGCTTGTGGTTACTGATGCCTTACTTTTTATTAGGCTTTGGTTTTGGCATTGCATTTTATTACATGTTTTACGACAAAAATTCATTAACTGAGTTAGATCGTAAAAAGCACGATTTAGAAGTAAAGAAAGAATGGCTTCGTATGCTTGCTGAAAAAAATAAGAGGTAATTTATGAGTCACTTGTCGGATACAGGTTACGGATACTTTGAACACTTGTTGAGGGCATGGAAGATAGCAGTAGTACTGCTGGTACATGGATTAGTGCCAAGTATATGGAAAACCAAAGCAAGCGAAATGCTTTGTGTAAATAAAGAAATAATTAAACCTAGTGGGAGATCCTTAAGTGAAGATTAACGAGATCATAGTTGAAACTACCAGCGGTGGTATAGCAGTAGTAGCTCAACCTTTGGGCGCAGTCATTAAACGCCCAAATCCCAGCATCTATAAAGTTAAGAAAAAGAAACGTTCACCAAAAAACGAAAGTAATGCTGAGACCGCTAAGTAAATAACACTATGAAACTGAGTAAAGCCAAAAAAGCTATACTAGCCACAAAGCTAACAGACCTAGCATCTAATGTTGCTCTTAAACCTGTCTTTGTTATATCTCGTGTTGACAGTAATTACGATATAATTAACTATTATACTAAAGCTGTAATCATTAGCGAAATACCCAGCAAAGGTTTAGCTAATTTTCTTTGCGACTCATTGAACAAAACTAAGAAAAAATTGCCTGTTGAAGCTATCCAGTATCATATAAATGTTTATTCGAAACATTACTATGATTGTATCTTTTATAAGCATACTATTAAAACAACCAAAGACACGTTTAAAAAACACATGACTATTACAAGGCTAGATTTATCCATAGAACACTTAAAGCTAGCTGTATCAAACCTTCGTAAAACGTGCTAGACAAAAATCCTAAAAAAGTGATAAATAACTGTAATAATTAAAACAGTTAGCGAGAACATCTATGTTTTTAACAGAATTTAATCAAAAGCCAGCTACTAAGGTAGCTAAAATTAACAAAGTGCTCAGCGAGCAATTTGGTATATCCATTAAGACTAATTTTCCTTCTAAAAAGAAGTTAGAAAAGGTTTTAGAGAATACCAACAAGGCACTTATCAAGCTACGCGGTACAAATAAAAAGTTCCAACTAGATCCAGATTACGCTAAATTTTTAGGAATCAAGGATGTTGTTGAAACAATGATCGCAGAAGGCATGTATGCTAAATCTCCTGCACATGAAGCTATGTGCGAGATGATCCGCGAAACAGTACGCAGTTTAATGGACAGCGGTTATACAATGGATGAAGCAGCATCAGAGTGTATGAATCGTTACAGAATGGACAATCGCTTTGCATACGATGATGAGTATGTATTACCTATCGTTATCACTGCTAGTAAAGAATATATGGAGCAGTGCAGTATGGGTGAAGGTTTAGCTGGCGGTGATATGGGTGCAACTATTGGTGATAAAATTACTGGCATGCCAGCACACAATCAACTAATGTCAAAAAATGTTGCTGAACAAGTATTACGTGTTCTTGCTAAAGAAGCTGGTGTCGAATTAACAAATACATCAAGCTACAAAGCTATCGAAGAAAAATTAAATGGCTTCGCTAAGGCAAGTGGCAAGAGTCGTGATGCTGTAGTTGAATTCTTAAACAGCTTAGACGAGGCAGCATTACTATCAGGCATTCAAATGTTTGGTCGTAAGATTGCAGAGCAAAATGCATACAATCAGGCAGCAGCCGATGCAGCTCGTAGCGGTGCTAAAGAATTTGAATTCCCTCAAGGTTCAGGTAAGATGCACCCAGTAAAAATGAATAAGGACACTGCTCATAAGATCAGCGGTGCAAAGAATGAAAGCATGTTTAACGACGTTATCGACAGTATTCTAAATGAAGAAGTTGATGTTGAACAAGCTGAAGTTGTAATGGCAGTTCGTGCTCTTGCTGATGATGTTCAAGATCAGATCGAGCGTATCGGTCGTATGATGAACGAAGATGTTCCTGCTATTGCTGATAAGATGCGCGGCGAAATGGGCGCACAGGCAGCACAGAGCTTTACTGACAGCGTTAATGGTTTACTCGCAAGTCACTTAGAAGCAACTAAGAATGTTAAGACAGGTTTGGATCAAGCAATTGGTTCAGTTACTGGCGGCGAAGTAGTTGGCGGCTTAGGTGACACTGGTGATTTAGGTGGTGGTTTAGAAGAGCCTGATATGCCAGAAGAAGAACCAGCAATGGATGTTAATGAACCAGCAGCAGCAGGTCCAGAAGAAGCACCATTAGGAAGAGCTGAAGTTTAAAAATGTTGATTCGCGAGATTGTTCTCAGTGAAGGATATTACGGCGAATTGATGACAGCCGTACAAGACCTGCTGACTCGTTATATGTCTAAAGACATAAAAGAAATTAACACCGAAAAATTTAAAAGTTTATTAGCAAAGCAAGGTTACGTTACGTCAACAGATGAATTAATTCAAGCTATTGATCAAAGCGGATTCGCTAGTAGTGTAGATGCACAAAAAATTGTTCCTAAAGGCGAACTACCTAGCGATATGAATACAGATGCAGAACAGACAGCAGACGTTGGCAAAATGGCCGGCAACCAAGCAATGAAAGATGTTAAGGCGGATCTGTAATGGCAAATATTTTTGTTAATGCAACTCAAGCAAGAATAAACACTAGAAATAACAGTATTATTCATGCAGAGATTAGAAGCATTGAAAATGTTGTTCTAAGTAATATTGATACAGGTGTACTTTACGCTAATGTTTCAACTGGAACAACAATGACAAATAGTAACACATATTATCTTGTTTATAATGGTGTTACAAGCGATCCAACTAAATTAGATCAAATTAATTTTGTTAAAAATTATTTTACTGGCTTAGGTTACGGTGTAAGTATTGTCACTAATGCAACTACCAATACCACTATACAGTGGAACATTAGTTGGTAATTTAACAAAGGATAATTATATGTTAGAAACATTATTTTGGATCGCAGTAGGCGCCTTTATTGGTTGGAATCTTCCACAACCACAAATTGCTAAAAACTTTCAAGCAAAATATCTACAAAAGCACATTGATAAAGTAAAAGCATTTTTGCCATTTTTTAAATAAAATTTGACAAACTTTGTTAAGTATGTTATATTACAACATGCTTATCAAAAAATACAATTATCCAACACTTAAAAGATTACAAACGTCAGCTGGCCGACAGTATGTTGGGGATGACGCTGAGCCTGTTCCTAGCGTTACAACTGTTCTAGACAGTACTGCTGACAAGACTCATCTCTTTGAGTGGAAGAAACGCATTGGCGAAGAAGAAGCTAACCGTCAAACTCAACAAGCCGCAGGCTTAGGTACCAAAGTTCACACTGCATTAGAAAAGTTTATCCTGGGCGAAGAATGGGATAACTTTGGCAACAACATGGTTAGTATACTTGCTGGCAAAATGAGCCGTGTAATGATTGAACAAGGCTTAGGCAAAGTCAACGAACTTTGGGGTACAGAAGTAGGGTTAATTGCAAAAGGCTTATATGCAGGTACTAGTGATGCTATCGGTGTATACGAAGGCGAAGATAGTATCATTGACTTTAAGACTGCTAAAAAACTAAAGAAGCGCGAATGGATCGAAGATTACTTTTTACAAGGTTGCGCTTATGCTCTAGCACACAATGAAATGTTTAATACAAACATTCGTAAAGTCAGTATTTTAATGGTTGATAGAGACGCACGTTTTAGTGATTATATTATTAAAGGCGATGAATTTGACCATTATTGTAACCTTTGGGCCGAACGCCTAGCACAATACTATAGTCGCTGAACTCAAAAGTGATAAATACTGTTAAGCGTTAGGAGACTTAACAGTGGCTGAAGATAACAATAAAGTAATTATTTCCCGTATTCAAAACCGTAGGGGTCTAAAACAGGACCTTCCTCAACCTTTACGTCCAGGCGAAATTGGGTTTGCAACAGACACCCGACAAGTATTTATTGGTGCTGATCCTGACGATGCAATCAGTGGTGGTTATAATAAACAAAGTATTTTTGAAACTACTGTTGGCGCTAAGGATTCTACATCAAGTATTGCTAATAACAATATTGTTGCATTTACAGTACCATTTAAAAAATTCCATAAAGGATATTTTGACGGTATAACGAAAGTAGTTAGCTGGCTTCCAAGTGCAAATACTACATCAACTTCTAACCTAAAGATCTTTCCTTCAAATACATTAGTAACAACTACTGCCACTCCTAATGCAAATATTACTTCGTCTACTATTACGCTAACTGCAACACCTAACGCATATATTACAGTGGGCGATATTGCTTCATTAAGCAATAATTTGACTACAGTTGTGTCAATAAACTCGGCCGGAAATAGCGTTACACTAGCGGCCAACTTAACTGTAACAACTGCTAATACGCTAACATTTATTCCTAACAATTTATTTAATGCAGAAACAAACCTAGCATTTAAGGCAGGTGATCTACTTATTAATAAAAATGGTTCTCGCTTGTTAGGAGATAGCGGTAACACAACTCCTGCACCAGCATTTGATTTTAGTTTTGCTGCAACTACGGCTGCAAATAACACGCATATTTTAAATTTTAGAACTGCGCCATTATCAACGGAAGAAGTTACTGTTTGTTATTATAGCAACACAGCAATTATCCAAGCTATAGAAGGAATCACTACTCAGGGTTACGAAGGTAACATTTCTTTATATAATATCGGTGAAAAACGATTCGACAGTTTTTATAAAGCATACAGCGTTCCAGAATATAGAAAAATTCCAGCAAGTTTAATAACAGTAAGTCCGACCACTGGTACAGGATTCATTGGATTACAAAATAAACATATTAGTGTTAATGCTGACAGTGGTGTAATCGATTCACCAACTAGTTTGACCTTAGGTAATTTATTGGTAAGCAGAAGTGATTGGAGTGCAGTTTCAAACGTTACTGTTAATGCTTCAAATATTGTGTTTAGTGTTGGATCAGTGCCAACTTATAATGTAAGTGGTGCATACAATTATATCTATGTTGATAACACAGTTGGATACTTGAACGGAAAAGTTTTCCGATTAATTAACGCAACACCTAGTACTGTAACTGTTAACCTACCAGCTAATAACTTCTCAGTGGCACGTACAGTTTCGGCAAATGCAATTGCAGGCAATTCTAATGTAACAGTATCATTAAGTGGTAATGTTGACGGTGTTAGACAAGGCGCTAACGTTAAAATTATAGATGGCAGCAATACTACCGGCCTCAATGGATTAGTATTTTCAGTATCAAATGAACCCACAACTGCTGGTGTAATTGCATTCAGTACATCGAGTGCGCCGTTCTTAGCTAATGCTAGTGTGCAATTTATTAATTACGGCAATGATCCTACAGGTAACGGAAATGTACAAATTTTCAGTGCGTTACACGGCTTTAATTCAACAGCCGACGATGTTACTATTGTAACATCGTCTAACACTTCTGCAATAAGCAATACAACGTTCAGTGTACAAGGCGTATCAAGTCCAAATACATTCTTTATCAATCCAACTCTTGCAGTAGTTGGCGCAGTAACCGGAGTATTTTCTCCAGATTTAAATTCTGGCACAGCTAACGTAACAGCAATTAGAAGCATAAATTTAAGTTCAAATACAACATTAACACAAGTACAGTCTACTATCAACGATTTAAATGACTGGCCCTACATGGGCTTTATTCCAGATAGCGAAAATAAAATATATATTACTCATAAACCAGAATACACAAGTGTTGGCATGAATTTTAGGTTACATGAAGATCCAGCTACGTTAACACTCAGTGTCCTAAAATTGGAAAATAGAGAATATACTCGTAACGAAACAGTTAAGGCTAAATTAGAGAAATGGATCAATAGTTGCTTAGAAAGCGATTTAGTAGACATTTTCTCTACAGCAGGCGTTGGAAACAAATACGCATCTGATGCAGTACTTGTAAGATCTATAGGTCAGTACTTAGCGGCTATTAACAACACCTATGACGAAATTACTTTTGCCAGCAGAGAGGAAGCAAGAGATTTTAATAAGATTGTAAATAACATTTTCTTTGAGCGTCCTGACCCAGATAACGAAAATGTCAGAGGATTAGTAAATCTAAAAACTAACTTAGAATTGCAAGTGCGTTCCAGTGTTGCACTAGGTGACAGAACAGTTTCTTATGCAGAACTTAATTCTGCAAGTATTCCAGCAGCCGGCGGCAATATTAATGCTATGACTCAAAGCATAGACGTTTACGATACATTTATTATTGACTATTCAATAACTGACGCAAGCTCTGTTGTAGTGTCTGGTGAAAATTATCAAAGAGTTGGCACAATGTATATTTCAGGAAGATCTGATTTTAACAGCGGTTCTGGTGCAGTAATTTTCCAAGATAATTCTAGTGAAATGATAGACACCGGATTAAGTGGTAATGTAACATTTAACGCATCGATGGTTGGTACCAATATTATATTCAACGTTACTAACGGTATCGGTAGAGACTTGTCGATGAAATATCTCGTTAGAAGATGGAGCGCATTGTAAAGGTTAACAATGTTTCGAAAAACACAAACAGGTTCCGAAAGGTTATCTGTCTGGAGAAAATTTAGACAGGAATTTCCTAAAACAGGAACAGCAGAAGATGTTATTAAAGCATTTTCTACGATAAAATTAGAACGAAGAAGCATTGATTATTATACTCCGGAATCTTGGCCTTCGCCCTTTGAAATAGTAAATGAAGGGTTGCTTTGCCAATCTGGATTGACACTAATTATTGCTAGTACGCTACTAAACCTCAAACTCATAAAAAGCGATCAATATCGGTTTGATGTGGTAAGTAATCACATAACAGGAACTGATGGATTAGTTTTTGTGTTTGAAGGGTTCGTTTATAATTTCCTCCCAGATAGTATAGTAACAGTTGAGTTTTACGAAAGTAACTCAACTAGATTTTCTAGCCACATTATAGTAGCAGATAAACTTGGCTGTTGACTAGATAAGTAAAGTACTGTATAATAGACAAACTAGTCAAAAACAAAGACTCTAAAAACAATAACACGACAGGAAAGATAGTAGATGTCCAAGCCTATTCTTATTTCGAAAAGAGATGGTAACAAAGAGGAACTCAACCTCGATAAAATTCACAAAGTAGTATTTCACGCATGTGAGGGTATTAGTGGCGTAAGTCCTAGCGAAGTTGAAATTAAAAGTCATATTCAATTTTATAACGGCATTAATAGTAGCGATATCCAAGAGACATTAATTAAATCAGCTGCCGATCTTATCACAGAAGAAACACCTAATTATCAATATGTAGCCGGACGTTTAATTGTGTATCATCTACGCAAACATGTTTATGGTGACTTTGAACCTCCTCATCTACTAAAAATTATTAACAACAATATCAAGAAGGGTTTTTACGATTCTGAAATCCTAGAGCTATATTCTGAAGATGACATTAATCAACTTAACGAGTATATTCAACACAGCCGTGACAATATGCTTACCTATGCCGCGATGGAACAATTCCGCGGGAAGTATCTAGTGCAAAATCGTGCAACAGGACAAATTTTTGAAACACCGCAAGTTGCATACATGATGATTAGTGCAACACTATTCAGCAAGTACCCTAAAGAAACACGTTTACAATTTGTTAAAGACTACTACGATGCTATCAGCACTTTTGACATCAGCTTACCTACTCCTGTTATGGCCGGTGTACGTACACCACAGCGCCAATTTAGTAGTTGTGTGCTAATTGAATCAGGTGATAGCTTAGACAGCATTAACGCAACATCTAGTGCGGTTGTTAAGTATGTTAGTCAGAAAGCTGGTATTGGTGTAGGCGCCGGCAGTATTCGTGCTATTGGTTCGCCTATTCGTAATGGCGACGCAACGCACACAGGTGTTATTCCTTTCTTTAAACTATTCCAAGCGGCAGTTAAGAGTTGCAGTCAAGGCGGCGTTCGAGGCGGAGCCGCTACACTATACTATCCTATTTGGCATCTTGAAATCGAGGATATGTTAGTTCTTAAGAACAACAAAGGTACAGAAGATAATCGTGTACGTCAAATGGACTATGGTGTACAGTTTAACAAGCTAATGTATGAGCGCCTAATTACCGGTGGTGACATTACACTTTTCTCTCCACACGATGTTCCAGAAATGTATAATGCATTCTTTAATGATCAAGACAAGTTTAGAGAACTTTATGAAACAGCTGAACGCAATACACGTCTACGTAAAAAGACTGTAAAAGCAATTGATTTATTCAGTGCATTCGTAACAGAGCGTAAAGACACAGGACGTATCTACTTAATGAATGTTGACCACGCTAATACACATGGCGCATTTAAGGAAGACGTTGCACCTATTAAACAAAGTAACCTTTGCTGTGAAATTAACTTACCTACTAAACCTCTAAATGACATTAATGACAGAGAAGGTGAAATCAGTCTTTGCACATTAAGTGCAATCAACTGGGGTAATATTAAGAGCCCAACAGATTTTGAAAAGCCATGTGAATTAGCAGTACGTGCTTTGGACGAACTACTTGATTATCAAAGCTATCCTGTAATCGCCGCCGAACTAAGCACAATGAATCGCAGACCATTAGGCATTGGCATTATTAATTTTGCATATTGGCTAGCTAAGAATGATTCTAATTATCAAAATCCTAAATTAGATTTAGTTGATGAATGGGCAGAAGCATGGAGTTATTATCTAATTAAGGCTAGCGTGAAGCTAGCTCAAGAAAAGGGCGCATGTCCTAAGAGTAACGAAACTAAGTACAGCGATGGTGTTACTCCTAACATGACTTATAAGCGTGAACTAGACGAACTAGTTAAGCACAAAGAGCGCATGGACTGGAAGTCATTACGCAAAGACCTTAAGCAGTACGGTGTACGCAATAGTACGCTAATGGCACTAATGCCAGCAGAAACGTCTGCACAGATTAGTAACAGTACCAATGGCATTGAACCTCCGCGTAGTTATGTTAGTATCAAAGGCAGTAAGCACGGACAATTAAAGCAAGTTGTACCAGGTTATCCGCGTCTTAAGAACAAGTATGATTTACTATGGAATCAAAAGAGTCCGGAAGGGTATTTAAAGATTTGTGCAGTTTTGCAGAAATACATAGATCAAGGTATTAGTGTAAACACAAGTTATAATCCTCAGCACTTTGAGGATGAAAAAATCCCAATGAGCGTATTGTTACAACATATCGTTATGTTTTACAAATATGGTGGAAAGCAATTATACTACAATAACACATTCGATGGCCAAGGTGAAGTAGATGTTGAAAAGCTATCTACTCCCGTTGCTCTTGACAACGCTGTTGTCGAAGAAGATGATTGCGATAGTTGCAAAATTTAAATTAAGTAGGAAAAATTAAGTATGAGTATTTCTGTCTATAACTCTAAAAACACAAGGAATCACACAGACGCTAAAATGTTTCTAGATGACTCGGGTGGAGTCACTATGCAACGCTACGATGTTTTAAAATATCGTCAATTTGATAAAATTACTGAAAAACAGTTGGGCTTTTTTTGGAGGCCTGAAGAAGTTGATATTATTCGTGATGCTAAAGATTTTAAAGACTTAACTGATCACGAACAGCATATTTTTACAAGTAATTTGAAGCGTCAGATTTTACTAGACAGTGTGCAGGGCCGTAGTCCTAACTTGGCTTTTCTTCCTCTAGTTAGTATTCCTGAACTAGAAACATGGATTGAAACTTGGTCATTTAGCGAAACTATCCATAGTCGTAGCTATACACATATCATTCGTAATATCTATTCTGATCCTAGCAAGGTATTTGATGAAATGTCATCAATGCCAGAAATTATCAATTGTGCAGATAGCATTAGTAGAAATTATGACAAGCTAATTGAAATGTCATCTTGGTATAATCTTCTTGGCGCAGGTACACACACTGTTAATGGTAAGAAGGTTGTTGTTGATTTATATGAACTAAAGAAGCAACTATGGTTATGCCTAATGAGTGTTAACATTTTAGAAGGTGTACGTTTTTACGTTAGCTTTGCATGTAGTTGGGCGTTTGCTGAACTAAAGAAGATGGAAGGCAATGCTAAGATTATTAAGCTAATTGCTCGAGATGAAAACGTACACTTAGCAAGCACTCAACAATTACTAAAGTTACTGCCGCAAGATGATGCAGATTTTGTTAAAATTGCTAAAGAGTGCGAAGGACACGCACTAGAAATGTTCATGGAAGCTGTTGAACAAGAAAAGGCTTGGGCCGAGTATTTGTTTAAAGATGGTAGCATGATCGGGCTTAATGCAGAACTACTAAAGCAATATGTAGAATGGATCGCCGCACGTAGAATGCGTTCAGTTGGTCTTACTGCACCTTACAGCACAAGTGCTAGCAATCCTCTACCTTGGACACAAAAGTGGATCAGTGGCGGCGAAGTGCAAGTTGCACCGCAAGAAACAGAAATCACCAGTTATGTTATTGGTGGTACAAAACAAGACGTAACAGAAGACACATTCAAAGGATTCAGCTTATAATATGCTTACATTATATTCAAAAAACAATTGCGCTTATTGCTTACAAGCAAAGGCCTTATTAAAAAATAATGATATCCCTTTTGAAGAAGTGAATATCGAAACAAACACATCAGCAAGAGATTTCATTTTATCTGAAGGACATAGAACTATGCCACAGGTATATAAAGCTGGTAAACTTTTTGTAGAAGGCGGTTTCACCGGACTTCAAAAATTAGGGGTCGACGATATCAAAACAAAATTAGGATTGGGTAGTTTAGGCTCACTATAAAATAGGAAACACACATATGTACAACACAATAGAATTATTAAGCAAAGTAGTTACTTTAAAAACAATCAAAGGCGATGAAATTATTGCCCGCCTTATAGGTGTTGATGAAGAAACAAATACGTTAACATTAGAGTATCCTAAGATTGTTGTTGTCGCTGGCGACACTGTTGTTCTAGCACCCTTTGCACTAACTGCTAGAGCTGATATAGTTATTTCTGAAGCAAAACAATATCTAGCAGTAATGGAATCGATTGAAAGCACTGTTAACGATTATAACGATCTTATCAAAGAGCAAAAACAGCTAGAAAAAGAAGATGCTGAAGAAACGGCATAAATAAGAATATGCCAGCACTAGGTTTAGTAACAAAAAGTTTAGTAGGACCAGGTACCGATCTGGGTCCTGGCGCACCTACAGTATTCGCAGAAGGCCTGAATGTTAGTGTTGTCGACGATACCGTGAGCCCTCACGGTGCAGCACCGCACACAAAATCTATTATCAAAACCGGCAGCGGTACAGTATATGCAAACGGTAAGCGTGTGGTAGTAGCACAAATAAGTGTAGCGTCTTGCGGACACATTGTAAATACCGGTGCAGGAACAGTATTTGTAGGTTCATAAGGTTTTATTGTGGTTCAACTGATATCAGTTAAAGGTCCCCACGCAAGACAACCTCATAGCCCAATCCGTGTACAATGGAACATGGGCAATCAATGCAACTTTACATGTGAATATTGTCCTCCCGTTTTACATGACGGGACAAAACCATGGTTGCCTTTAGAATCATATATAACTGCGGTTGACCGTATATGCAGTCATTACGCTGATATAGGTAAAAGTGTACACTTTGAACTTATTGGTGGCGAAGTAACAGTCATGGCTGGCTTCGAAGATATTATACGCAAAATTAATGAATATGGGTGTAGTAGTGTAGCATTTACTAATGCTAGCCGTACAATTAATTGGTGGAGCAAAGCAAAACATTATCTCAATGGTGTAGTTATAACATGGCATCCACAGAGCATGGATAAACAGCATTTAATTGATGTTATTAACGAAATCAAAGATTATGTCAACATAGATATTAATATTGCTGGCATTGGAGGCAGAGTTGATGAGCTTGGTAACACAGTTGAGGAATTACGTGAACTGTTTAAAGACTGCCAAAAAAATAACTATAATAATGTAAGTATCTGCGTAAAGACTATGTATAAAAAGTTACTTGGTCGCGATAGTAAACAAGAAACATATTGGCCTTATACTGACTACGAACTAGAAATTATTAAGAGACCAGGCATTAAACCTATACCAATGCCAATGCCAAATCCAGATCAACCTGTGTTTGAGCCAGACCCAAGAGATTGGATGACAGAATTTTTATATGATAACGGCGAAGCAAAATATGTACAAAGCCATCAAATTATAAATGAGGGCTTGAATAAGTTTAAAGGTATGAGTTGTTATTTAGGATTCGAAAGTCTTACTATTGATGCAAGCGGCGACATCTATAGTAGTTGGTGCGGTGCCAAACATTTTGGTAATATAGCTAAATTAGAAAGCTGGGAGTTACCAAAGAGCTTAACAGTATGTCCTTATGACTTTTGTAATAATATATCAGATATCGCTATTAGTAAGATTGGCTAAGATATCTAAAATATCTTTATTGTAAATATTATTTTTTTCATCAAGATATAAAAGAATTTTATTTATAGCTGAAAGTACATATTTAAATTCTTCTCGTATTGATCCTCTGTCTGTAATGTTAGTAATAGATAGATTCCAATCTGTGCATAATGCATTAGAAAAAATCTGATGTAATGCAAACGAAGGAAATACATCACCCGTTACACTTATACTGATATCATTATCATAAGTGTGCTTTTCTACAAGTTTATAAACTGTTGGATTGTTTAATATATTTCTACCTTCTATAGGTTTTACAAATTGTACTAAACTGTTGTATCCAAGCACAGTTTTATGTAAACTATTTGTTTGGTTACTGATATTTTCTTTATTAGCATACACGTCATATAACCACTTTCCTTTACTATCTACAATAGGCGAAAATCCGTCAGGATGGATAGATACACCGTTATTAATTTTTAAATTACAATTTATAGAGTTACAAAAATCTGTTATTTCAGCTAATTGATGTAGATTGTGGTTGTATGTATAAAACTCTATTTGCACACCACACGATAATTTTTTTAAATTGCTACTAATTAAATCCCAATCAGAATCTAACACAATTTTATCACATAATTCGTTTATTCCAAATAGAGGTACTACAACGAATGATTTTTTATTGTTTAAGGTATCGATAATACTATCATTATTAAAATTTAGATTTGTATTTACAATACTTTTGCCTGTTTCTATTTTATATAAAATTTCTATAAAATTACTATGTAAGCAAGGATCGCCGAAAATGGATATAAAGTTAGTGGTCTCTGTTAACTTACTTATGGTACTTAAAACAGTATCTGTATCTAATTCTAAATCAGGATAATTTCTTCTTCCAAATCGATGTTGTATCCACTGTGCTTGTGGGCCTACAGCATTGTATATATTGTTTTTAGTTGTGAGATCTATATTAATCATAAAAAAACCGTGCTAAGTATTTAACACGGTTTTTTTAATTTGAAACAAAAAAATGATATTATTTTTGTTGAGAGGATGGAGCTACCTGGAAAGAAACAACTTCATCATACAAATTGTTTTCTGCATCATAGTAATATTGAATAGCTTCTTCTAACTCTGAATCGGCACTATTATATAATCCAATCGAGTATTCTTCTACTACTGTTTTACCCGATACAGTACCAGCAATACCAAACAAGTATATGCCTGGCGCTAACGATTCATCAACCGCAGAAGTATTAACAGTTAAAATACCTGTTGTAAAATCAAGTGTTGCCCAAGTTGGTAATGGTGCGAAATCTAGAGTTCTAAAATCTTCGCCTAACTCTAAATTAAGCTCTAAGTCTTTAGTTGCAGTCTGGCCTCTTTGAATGTTTAAAATTCTTCCGGAAGGTAAATTACCTAGTGAAGCCTGACCAATTAATGAAACTGTTACAAGTGATTTATATACATTTGCTGATGAAGTAGGTGCATTTGGATCAAACGTTAAAAGATTTGCACCTACAAGATGGCCTTCTTGCAGAATAATTTCTTTAATTTGACTTGAAGTCTTAGTTGGTTGTAAGTTAGCCCATTGGATTGCAGCCCCGGCAGCGATTGCTGATGCTACACTTGTTCCTGATATTTCATTATAAGTATCCACACCACCGATTCCCGCACACGATACACTAACACCTAAGGCGAAAATATCTAGAGCAGCACCATAGTTATTAAAATATGCTGTTGTTGGATTAGACCAAGGTACGTTTGTGAACGAAGTAACTACATAATCAGAATCCATAGCGCCAACTGTGATAACAGAATTTACCCCAGCTGGAGAATAATTATCAACATCGGATCCGTCATTACCAGCAGCGGCAACAACAACTAGATTGCTAGCATTCATTTCTGTAATCTTGTTGTCTAAGAAATTGTTTTTTGGTGTTACCCAAGGCAAGCAAACAACTTTTACTTTAGTTGAATCGTTTGCAATATGATGAGATAGAACAGCATCTAATGCATTTAAAATTTCGCCAATTGTTATACTTCCAGAACTAGTGTCAAATAATTTAATTACGTGTAAGACAGCGTTTTTAGAAATACCCTGTGTATTACCGATAATTAAACTAGACATAGCTGTTCCGTGACCGGAATTATCATCAAAGTTTCCAGCAAAGTTACTGTATAATAAGTTAACGTTTCTTCCATCAAATTGTTCATGCTCGCTGTAGATACCAGTATCAACAATATATACATGACCTGTGGCACCATTATCTAAAGGCTGATATACAGCATTCTGTGCACCTGGTGTGCTTGTGGATGCTAGGTGCCCTAAGTGGTTTTGGTTCAAATTTTGTAATGTTACTACAGTGGTAGCGTTTGTTTCAATTGATTCATCGATCCCGCTAATACTAGCAAGTTGTTCGGAAGTTGCTTCAACATCAAAAGTCAGTGAAAAAGTATATGCTTTAACTATAGCAGCACCAGACGATTCTATAGCCGCTTGTGCGGCCGCCTGGTTGGCGTATACTCCTGAATTTAGTGCGATTAAATATCTAGCCATTTGTGCTCCATAATATGGTTATTTTACCAACAAATTTATATAAGTATTTATCATACTTAGGAGTTTTAAGTGATAGAAAAGAGCGCGAAGCATTATTATAGCGGATTTGAGTTAGATTACAACAATAAGACATTTGAAATATTGTTTGACGAACAAGACAATGCAACATTAATGTCCGTATGGGAAGAAGAATTTAAGCAATTTACTGATGTAAATCTGTGTTTAAGTGGCGGTATAGACAGTCAGTTTTTACTTTACGTGCTGACAACTTTAAAAAAGAATGTAAAGATTTATATTTTTTCATGGCTTTGGGAAGATTGTGTTTTTAACAGCCCTGACGTGCTACATGCTATTAGGTTTTGTAAAAAGCATAATCTAGATTACACTAATATAGATATTGATTATAAAAAATTCGTAAATACCGCCCAGCTGTTAGGTACGTGTAAGAAATACAAAACTAATAGTCCCCAGATCGCACTGCAATTGCATATGCTTGATTTTATTGAAAACAACAATACTACATTTTTAGGTGCAGATACATCTTTGATGCAGTTTGATTTTAAGAATAATAAAGGTTCTGTGACGGGCATAAATTATCAATTTTTTGCTACCATGCCTTTTTTAAATTATTGCAATATTAATAACAGACTTGTAATTAAAGATATTTTTAAAATGACGCCGCTAACACACTACCTGTCTTACAAACAATTTATAGAAACCACTAAAAAATATAAGCTCGTATACCCATGTGATTCAGCAAGTGAAACAGTAATGTCAATACAACCTATAAAAAAACTACAGTATGATGATTTAGGTGCTGACAATTACATCATGGAACCTTTGTTAAAGAACACTGGATTTGAAATTTTAAAAATGCACTTAGCTAAGGAGTCGGGGATATATAATCAGTATGATATGCTTTATAGATTTCCTTTACTCGTATCACTAAATTCTGAAGATTGGTACACAGATCTGCGAAAGTTTAAAGTAAAAATTAGACACCCTGCAATGAAGTCATTTTTAACAGAGTACGAAGAGTTTTGTATGTCGGCTACTGATTTAAAGCAAGTGAACATATATAACTTTATTTTATGATAAATATTATTAACGCCTTAGGACCGTGGTAGTTTCTACCTCGCAGGCGTCAACAGCGGGAACTGCTGGGCAACAAATGATTCGCTACCATTTGGGTCAGAGTGCCATTAATCATTAATCATTAAATATGTAGATTACTATACTGCCCAAAACGTATAAATATTACATAAGTAATTTTGGGAGTAACAAAAAATGTCGAATAAGACCCCATATGAGATAAGATTGGACCTGGTTAAAGAAGCCAGAGAAATCTTGCAGGCTAAAGCTAAGAACAACGAAGATATGCCAAGCACCGAAGATATTCTAGCAGAAGCCGAAAAACTCAATGAGTTCGTTAGTAAAAAACCTAGCGAAAGATAATAAAAAATAAACTTCTTTTTAAATAGGCACAGTGTGCCTATTTTTTTTGTCTTTTAAAACCTGTGTTATAAATATTTTCACGCCCACTTAGCACAGCGGTAGTGCAACTGATTTGTAATCAGTAGGTCGGGAGTTCAAATCTCTCAGTGGGCACCATGATCATGAGGTATAAAATAATGAAGATCTTAGCAATGGTAGCAGTACTAGCCATAAGTTCTGCCACTGCATATGCAGTCGATAGAGTGGCAAGATTTGATCTAAATGCAGACGGAAAAGTGTCTTATGAAGAATTGACAAGTTTCTGTAAAGTTAGAAAAAGTCTGTTTGAAGTAGCTGATAAGAACAATGACGGATATCTATCAAATAAAGAAATGAGAGATTCTAAATCCTATCTTTTTAATAGCTGTCAGATCTAATTATTGTAGAAATACAATTGGGGGTTATTTTATACCAATAAGAACAATGTTCTTTGATCTAATAAAATAAGTAGATATAACATACACAGGAAATACACTACACATGTCAACAAATCGTAATCAGCGTCGTCAAGCTGCCAAAGCAGAAAAGAACGCTAACCCAGTTCAAGAAACAACACAGAATAATCCACCATCTACCGACGATATTATGTATCGATTGTTAGATGCAAAGATCGAGATACCAGTAGGCTTACTGAGACAGAAGCACATTTTCATTGCTACACCTTGTTATGGAGGTCAAATCGGTGAACCGTACTTCCGTAGCATGATGCGTCTAGCAATTTTGTGCAATAAATATGAAATCAAATATACAATTAGCACACTAGCTAACGAAAGTTTGATTACTCGTGGACGTAATACGCTGGTTAGTTTCTTTATGGAAAATCAAGAAGCTACTCACTTGTTCTTTATTGATGCTGATATTGAATTCCAACCAGAAGACTTGTTACGAATGGTAGCATATGATAAGCCTATTACAGTCGGTGCTTATCCTAAGAAAGCTGTTAACTGGGATAGTATTTTAGCTGCCGCTAGAAATCCTGATCTAGACGAAGATGCCAACAGTATCGAAGGACACAGTTCAAATTATGTTGTTAACTTTGATTTCCTAACCGATGAAAACGGTAACCGCACACCACAGGTACAGATTGTCGACAATCTTGTACGCCTGAAAGATGCAGGTACAGGCTTTATGTGTATTAGAAAAGATGTAATTCAGCAAATGATGGATGCACATCCGGAGCTCAAATACAACAATGACATTAATGTTGATAAGAAGTTTGAACCCTTTATGTACGCATTGTTTGATACAATGATTGATCCAGAATCACGTAGATACCTAAGCGAGGATTACACATTCTGTCGCTTGTGGCAAATGATGGGCGGACAGGTATATTTAGATCCACGTACAGCACTTAACCACGTTGGTCACTACACATTCCGAGGCAACATTCGTAAGTTGTTTACCGGAGAAAACAAGCACAATAGGAAACCAGCAGTATAATGACTAAGTCAACTATTTCTGTATTACTACCAACTCGTGGTAGAAGAGAAGTTTTAAAGAGCAGTTTAGAGTCACTAATCTCTAAAGCAAGTGATCCAGAGCATGTTGAATTACTGCTTGGTATCGACGATGATGACGAAGGTGTAAAAGAGTACATCGAAAAAGAAATCGCCCCAATGTTGCGAGAGCATCGGGTAGAGTGTAGAGCTAATATTTTTAAACCACTAGGTTATGAAAATCTTCATGTGTATGTTAATACACTTGCAGGCAGTGCAACAGGCGAATGGCTTTTCTTTTGGAACGATGACGGGGTAATGGTAACTGAAGGTTGGGACGATGTGATTCGTAGCTATACCGGACAGTTTAAACTCTTGGCACCACACGATAATCACGACGGACATCCTTATGCGATCTTTCCTATTGTGCCAAGAGATTGGTTTACACTAATTGATCACCTAAGTCAGAATGCACAGAATGATGCATGGCTAAGTCATATTGCTTATATGCTCGATATTTTCGAGCGTATTGATGTTGAATTTATTCATGACCGAGCAGATATCACTGGTAACAATAACGATCCCACTTTCCAAAATCGTAAGTATATGGAAGGTAATCCAACCGATCCCAAAGACTTCGGACATCCTAGTATGCAACAAGCTCGCGTAGCAACTGCATATAAGATTGCTTGGTTCTTGAATAAAATCGGACAACATAGCGATTGGTGGGACAACGTTGTTGCCGGCAAGCAGGATCCATTTGAAAAAATGAAATGGACAGCAAATGTCAAAGGTGCTGGCCAGTTAAACGCTGTTAATAAAAATAAGATTTCTGACGAAGAAACTATCACTTTGTAACTTGACATTGCATTAATCGTATGCTATTATATGCATATGATTAATGCAAATGTCTATCCCATTACAGTTAACAAGGAAGCAAATATATTTGTTTTCAACTTAACTTCTGAAATTGACAGCAACAAGATTGCTAACGATGTATTAACATTTAAAGATCAATTTCCAGAAAGAAATAAATCAAACATAATAGGCTGGCACAGTGGGTATTTTGCTCACAAGCAAAGTCACGTCTTTGACGAATTAATCAAACTAGTAGAGAGTAAAGCTACTAGTGTAGTTAATGATCAAGATTTCAACATTTCTGTTGTGCAGAGTTGGGCTGTTGTTTATGAAAAGGGGGACGGAGCCGCTAAACATTCTCATTCAGACACGCTTATATCAGCGGTCTTTTATGCAGATGTAGAAGCAAATGCAAGTCCTTTAAAGTTTGAGAATGGTTTAACTATTTTACCTGAAAAAGGTATGTTGGTTATTTTTCCGGGTTGGGTCAAGCACGAAGTACCTCCAATGAGATTTAATAGTAAGCGCATAGCAATTGCGTTTAATTTGAACTGTACACTTAAAACATTTGAGGAAAGAATGTAATGACTACACATGCAATGATTGATATTGAAACATTAGGCACTAATACTGATTGTGTAGTTCTTAGTGTTGGTGCAGTAAAATTTGATCCATATACTCTAGCAGAACCACATTCTAAAACACTCTGGCGTCCAGGTGTTGACGAGCAGTTAAAAGCTGACCGTAGTGTTGACCAAGGCACACTAGAGTGGTGGAGCAAGCAAGCTGAACACATTCGTGAAGAAGCATTCAGCGAATTTGGGCGTGTTGACCTAGACATGTTCTTTAAAGACATTAATCGCTACCTAGTTGGTGTAGATAAGATTTGGTGCCAAGGTCCACAGTTTGATATGGTTATTCTTGAGGATTTGTTTCGACAGTTTGACCATCATCGTAACTGGGCGTACTGGCAAGTTTGTGATTGTCGCACAATCTTTAACATGATGCCTATAGATCCACGTAAAGCAATTCAGCAAAACCTACACAGTGCAGACGAAGACTCATACTGGCAGGCAGTATGCGTTCAACGAACCTTTAAACATTTTGGAGTGCAATCACGATGAATGACGATGATGATAATATGACATTTGCTATTGGTCACGGCGCAGCCGCCAGTGATACTATTACAATTACCGCAGATGATAACAGCACAATTGATTTGAGTGATATTAAAATTAATGCTAGTCCTTTTCCAAATAAATTCCAGTGGAACGGATTAGGCGGCGGCCCCGGATGGGCCAGTGTTATTGATTCTTTTAAGTCTACTACTGAGACTAAAAACTCTGTAGTATACGATTTAGACATTGATCCTTTAGCGGCCATTATTGAAATCAAAGCTGAAGGACGCTTCCCTGATATCGAACTTATTAAGCGTCACATTCCTTCTAAAGAAACTAACGAATATGCACAGACAATTCGTGAATACTTCCTCGACAAGGTTGTAACTCAGAAATTAAGCAGTACATATCGCGATACAGATTTCAAACGCGATATGGTTAAAGCACTTAAACTAAGTGGTAAGCAAGTTTTAGAAGAACATCATATTAAGTTGTTGTACCGGATGCCTGATTTTTACAAAGAAGACATTTTCTTAGATACTATTGTAGAAAATAACCGTTCATATCCAACTAACAGCAGAGAAACACTTAAAAATGTTTCGCTTACTTATATTGGTAGCCTTAATTTTTATCGAAGAGGATATCGTGCTAAGAACTTCTACTTTAAGAATTCAGAAGGTTTTGTGTTTTTGATTAGCTCGTCTAATTCCACTAACCTACTTCCTATCACTAAGATTTTTAATCAGATTAAAACTATGGTAGTATCAGGTACAGCGAATTCTTCAAAGCTCAAAGGACACGATTTTAACATAATTACGCTAGAACATAAATATAATGTAGAGGAGTTTACATTTTGACATGGACGAGCAAACAGGCAAAGAACTTCAAGAAGATTTTGCATATATTATCAATGCAGAAAAAAACTTAGGATTAGAAACTGGCAACAGTAAGATGACTTTTCTCTTTCAACATGGTGGCACAGTATCTAGGTTTTATTCAGACGATAGAATTGAAGCTACACTACCAAAAGATAAAAAATATTTAAAGTTAAAAGCTAAGTATTTTGGAAGTGTTGAAAACAAAGTATGGTTATTTTATCCTTTAGAGTATAAAAAATACCTTGACAAAAGTACAAAATCTTAATGTGTGGTAAATTTTGACAGACTACGAAAAAGACGTTGCAACTGAGTTGAACGATGCTTTAAATTTCTCGGCATATCCTAATCTAAAAGGACAAACAGTCCAGTGGATTAGTGATGATAATGAGGAGAAGTTTAACTATAACCTAACTAATCACCGTAGTAAGTTATTAGAAACAGGAATTTCTAACACTGATATCACATACTCTATTAACTCAAACGGATTTAGATCTCCAGAATTTGAACCGGGTGAGTGGATTGCAGTAGCAGGCTGTAGTTTTACTTTTGGAGTAGGTGTTCCTTTAGAACATACGTGGTCTAAAATTGTTGCAAATCATTTAGGCTTACAATGTGCTAATCTAGGCAAACCTGGCGCCGGACCAGATACATGCTTTCGTATGTGCTATCATTGGCTACCTAAGTTACAACCAAAAGCATTAATTTATTTTGAGCCTCCCCCAGGTAGGTTTGAAATACTCAATTCAACTGTTAAAACAACCAAAGATTCAGGTTTGCACTACGCTAATATACGAACAGTTAGCGAAAAGAAATTTTCAATTTATGCATACTGGTCTAGAAATTTTTTAAATTTTGAATTGAACTATATTAAAAATAAACTAGCTATACAATATATCTGCGAAAATCTAAATATCCCTATGTATTCGTATAAAGTATACAAGGACATTCAGTTTGATAATATGTCTAGAGATTTGCAACACTCGGGCATCTTGGCTAATAAAGATTTTGCAGAAAAAATTTGTCGAGAACATTTTTAAATAATTTCTTGACAAAAATATAAAACAGTGTATAATGAAACAATAAATAAAGCGTTACAAAATCTGCCCGTAGCTCAGCTGGATAGAGCAACGGACTTCTAATCCGTAGGTCGGGGGTTCGAATCCCTCCGGGCAGGCCAGACAACCGAGGGAAAGACGAGGGCAAGGACTAGACGGGGCCAGAGATGTGTTGAAAACCTTGAAAGAGGTGGCTTCGTGAGGTGCAGTATCAGTAGATACAACTCGACAAAACGAGTGCGGGGTTTAGTCCATTTAATTGCGTAGAATGTATGTTTTAGTATTAAATAGTTTTATGTCCGCGTGGTGAAATAGGTAGACACAAGAGACTTAAAATCTCTCGCGAAAGCGTCCCGGTTCGAGTCCGGGCGCGGACACCAGTTTAAGGAATAGAAATGTCAGCTGAAGTTGCATTAATAATTGGTTATGTTGTTGGGTCGATTGTTACAGGTCTAATGGCATACAAGCACGGCGTTATTCGTGGCTCGGGTGTTACTATAGACATTCTAGTTTCTAAAAACTTTGTTAAGTGGCGTAAAGTAAATGGAGAAATCGAAATCCAACCCCTAGATAGTAAAGATTAGAGGATACCCTATTGGCACAGTTTCACAAGCACCTTATTATTCGTGCAGAAGTAAATAAACCAGCAGTTGATGCAGACTACATTTCACAAACATGGATGCCTAAACTAATTGACAGAATTGGCATGAAAACATTAATGGGACCATATGCTACTTATTGTGATGTTCCCGGAAACCGCGGTTTAACCGCGGTTACTATTATCGAAACAAGTCATATTGCTATGCATATTTGGGACGAACAAGAACCCGCTATGCTACAACTAGATGTATATACATGTGGTCCATTAGACCCGTATGACGTTGTTAACTCGTTACAAGAAATGGGTCCCGATTGTATTGAAATGAAGTACCTAGATAGAGAACACAATCTAGTTGAAATTCCTTTACCAAATGAAGATAGTTAAAAAAGTACTAACCCTTGGATCGCTGTTTACATATCCAAAAGTTGAAGGCACAATAATTCCTGATACTTTAAAAGAGATTACAGATGAAATTATAGACAGACGCGAAGAAATATATCCGGGTTCTAAGTCTGTTGCTGATGATAGCGATTATAATTATATAAAAACTGACTGGAATACCTACCACGATTATGTGTGTATGGATCTTTTTCCTAAGCTAAGATTTTTATTTCCTTATATAGCAGAATCTTTAGATATGGTAGGTGACAGTTACAAGGATTATTACTTTAAAAGTTGGATCAATATCTGGCCTAACAAGCAGAGTATAAATCCTCATATTCATTACGGTCAGTGGCACGGCTATTATGTATTACGTGATACTGGTACAGAAACTTATTATACTGATGGTATTCACCCTACTAATAGAACTGTTGTACCTTTATCTAATTATGATGGGCATTATGTTTTTATGCCGGCAAATGTATTACATTGGGCACAAAAAAATCCCAAGAAAGAACTGCGTCTAAGTATGGGCTTTAACTTGTCTAGCTGGGACGAAGTTCTACGGGAAGAAAAAGAAAACGCAGAAAACAGAGGAAGTAAAATTAGAAAAGTTGTACTACCACTCAAAGATTACATTTAGATTAAAAACACTCGTTTTAATAAAAAACTAATAAATATGTGTACAGGACCTATACAGGTCATCTACCCCGAGACTACACATATGATCAAAGAAGCTGACGCCAGCATTTTGCCTTTCCTTTCAGACGACCCTGTTCGTCCTAATATCCCACACCACATTAGACTAGCTGACAAAAACAAAGTTTTTTGTTACTATGAATCTGAAGAAGATACACAACCTAAAGCAATAGTATGTACTGCTTTTAGGGACTATGTTCCTACAGACGAAAATGATATATTAGAAACCAAGGAATCAGAAAAAGGCACAATTTTAACTCTTTATACTATTTGGTCGTATGCTGCCGGCACAGGGCGTAAGTTAGTCTTTGAACTTATGGATCATGTTAAAAATTCGTTTACTGAGATTGAACGCATTGTTACCCTAAGTCCTAAAACAGAAATGGCTAGAAAATTTCATACTAACAACGGCGCTGTTCAAATACAGGAAAACGATACCACAATTAACTACGAATACACTATCAATAAAAAATAAAAGCGTATTTAAATGTCGGTAAATAGTAGTATGAGCGAAATCCATACTAAACATTATAAACACTGGAACGAATTACCTATAAACAAAGATACTGCATGTCAGTTCAAATGGACATGGAGTACTTTGTTTTTAAATTTTGGCACTACTAGTAGCTGCCATCGCTGTAAACATTGGCCTGTAACAGTTGATACAATCGAGGATTTCCATAACGTCCCTGGTAAACTGCAAGATCGAGAAAAGATGTTGCAAGGCCAGTGGCCTGGCAATGGTTGCGAATATTGTAAAGTAGTAGAAGACGTAGGTGGTATAAGTGAGCGCAAGGCTTACATCAAAGACTTACCTATGCTGCCTCCAGAAATGCAGTTTGAGCCTAAATCTACATCTGTAACACCTAGACTGTTAGAAGTCTATTTTAGTAATCTGTGTAATCAAGCCTGCACCTATTGCAGTGCTAAGTTTAGCAGTGTTATTCAAGCAGAAAACGAACGCCACGGTGAAATTCTAAAAGATGATTTGGAAGTATTTAAATGGCCTAATAATCCAGACTACGAAATCATGCGTGAGAAGTTTTGGAACTGGATGGATAAGTACGGTAAGGAATTATACAAATTCCAGATACTTGGCGGCGAGCCTCTATACCAACCTGAGTTTGATCGTTGCATTGAATGGTTCGATAAAAATCCATGCCCTAATTTAGAGTGGCACATCTTTAGTAATCTAAAACATAAAACTGAACGATTAGAAAAACAGCTAGATCAAATCGAACGACTTATTGCTGACAAGAAGTTAAAGAGCTTCCAAGTAGTTGCTAGTATGGATTGCTGGGGCGATGAAGCTGAATATGCACGTTACGGCATGGACTTAGAGCAATGGGAAAGAAACTTCCTTCTATTACACAACAAGCGTTGGGTCAAGCTACAGGTTCATAGTACTATTACTTCCTTAACTACACCCACTATGTGGAAGCTATACGATAATATTATTAAGTGGGAAGACAATCAAATTATGCCTTGGGGTAAGCCTAAACCAATCTTTTATAGTTGGAACACTATTCAAGATCCCAAATGGATGAATCCTAGTATTTTTGGCGACTATTGTGTACCCGAGATTGATCAACTTTTAAGAACTTTAGAAAACCGAGATAAAACATTTAATAGAGATATTTCTTATTTAGAAGGAATACGAACTCAATTAGTAACTGCAAAACCAAACAAGTACGAAATGTATCGTTTTAGGTCTCACTTAGATGAATTAGATAAACGACGTAAGTTGGATTGGAAAGCCATATACCCAAGATTAGCGGAATATATTAATCTTCAGTTACACGATTACGTTTTTGAGAGTAAGAAAGGGCAGTGATGCCCAATTCTTACTTGACATCTTTAAATTCATTTGCTATAATAAGATATAATTTAACTGTTTAAGGTGGCAAATGACCAATCCCTGGCAAATTATTAAAGATTTGGAAACACATAATCTGCGTACCAACAAGGAGCAGATTATTGATGCTAATCGAGATAATGTAGTATTTTTAGAAGGTTGCCGATTGGCATTAGACCCAATGATTACATTTGGTCTTAAACAAATTCCGGAGAAAACAAATGAAGATGGTCCTGGGTTGGATTGGGATAGTTTTACTCTCGCTCTTACTGGTTTCGTTACTCGCAACGTCACCGGCAATACAGCTCGCGATATGGTAACAACAATGATGAACTCTGCTACACAAGAGCAGTGGAATCATTGGTATCGTCGTATCCTTATCAAGGATCTACGCTGTGGCGTAAGTGAAAAGACTATTAACAAAGTAGTTAAGGGTGCTATCCCTATTTTTGAATGTCAGTTAAGTCATGACAGTGCTAACCATGAAAGCAAAGTATGCGGCAAGAAAATGATCGAAGTAAAACTGGATGGTGTGCGAGTCTTGACCGTAGTATATCCAGATGGGCGAGTGGACCAGTTCAGTCGCAATGGCAAGGAGTTGTTAAACTTTGGACACATCAAAGAGCAGTTCGCAACAGTAGCGAACAAGTTGAGCTCACCGACTGTTTTCGACGGGGAGATTATGTCCAGCAGTTTCCAGGACCTGATGAAACAGGTTCACCGCAAGGAAAATGTAACAGCCGGTGATGCTGTGTTGCACTTGTTTGACATCATCCCACTTGATAAGTTTCAAGAGGGTAAGTTTGCAGTTAAGCAAAGTGGCCGTACAGCATGGCTCAAGCAATGGTACGAAGAAAACATGACCAAGTTGCCTAACGTAACTGTACTTGATCATGCAGTAGTTGACCTTGATACTGACTATGGACAGAAGTTGTTTTCTATGTATAACAAGAGTGCAGTAGAAAATGGTTACGAAGGTATCATGATTAAGGACTTGAATGCAGCCTATGAGTGCAAGCGTAGTACAGCATGGCTCAAGCTCAAGCCCTTCATTGAAGTTTCATTGGAGGTAATTGAAATTGAAGAAGGCACTGGAAGAAACGTTGGAAGACTTGGTGCATTTGTATGCTCCGGCGACGACGACGGAAAACGTATTAAAGTTAACGTTGGGTCTGGCTTTAGTGATTCTAATAGAGATAGCTTTTGGGCTAGCCATGTTGAGAATGATAATATTGTAGGACAAATTGTTGAAGTCCGAGCAGATGCTGTTACACAAAATCAAGACGGCTCATATAGTTTGCGCTTTCCTCGCTTCCTACGTTTCCGTGGCTTTGAGGCTGGAGAGAAACTGTAATGACATATGTTGTAACAGAGGCTTGTATTAAATGCAAGTACACTGATTGTGTTAGTGTATGTCCTGTTGATTGTTTTTACGAAGGTGAAAACATGCTGGTCATTGACCCGGACAGTTGTATCGATTGTGCGCTATGCCAACCTGAATGTCCTGTTGATGCTATATACTCTGATCATGACATTCCAGGAGATCAGAGATTTATGATTGAACTCAACAGTGATTTAAGCAGAGCGTGGAAAGATCGTAATATAACAACGAAAAAAGATCCTCTACCAGATGCAGAACATTGGGCTAAGATCACAAACAAAAAAGATTATATGAGGTAATATATGTTAGATGTAGTTGATGCAAAAGATTCCGTACTTAACAGCGTAGCAAACGTTGATCCTTTTAGTACAGATATTGTATGGAAAGATCGCGAAAGCGAAATGTTTGAACTTATGGAACGTCGATTTGGACTCGGCCTTGCCGCGCCACAAATTGGTGATCCTTATCGAATGTTTGTTATGAAACACAGTCAACATGGTCTTATTGGTGTTTATAACCCTGCTATTGTAGAAACTATCGGATCAGTTTCTATGGAAGAAGGCTGTCTTACGTTTCCTTTACTTTACATGGTTATGACGCGGCCCGAAACAATTAAGGTTCGTTACACTAAAACTGATGGTGTAACTGTAGTAGAAGAAACACTAAGCGGCATTGATGCACGTTGTTTCTTGCATGAATACGATCATCTACAAGGTGTACTGTTTGTTAACCTAGTCAGCGATTTAAAACTTAAGATGGCTATAAATAAACGTAATAAGCGTTACGACAAGTTATCGCGAGCATTAGCTAAACGATGAGATAAGGATGGACTATCCGTTCTATGTTAATAACTTTGACCGTGTTCAAGATCATGCTGTAAAATATCCTCTGGTAACAAAGATATTTGAGCATCCGGTTTCATTCTGGTACGGTCAAAGAAACGGCAAACCAGTAAAACATTTAGAAAAGAGCTTGGCAAGATTGTTCCGTAGAACACTGCCGGCTCTTCCTGTGTTTGTACTGTACAACTTACCTAATCGCGACATGGGGCACTATAGCAAAGGTGGTGCCGGCAGTGCTGCCAGCTACTTAGAGTTCATTGAAAGTTTTGCGTTAGGTGTTGGTGAACTAGCACCTATTGTTATATTTGAACCTGATGCACTGCCGCATAGTACGCAAATGGAATCAAGTGATGCACATTGGCGTAAGAATCTAATGCGCGAAGCATTAACCATTATTACATCTAAGACTAACGCAATAGTGTATGTAGACATCGGCCATAGCAATTGGCTCAGTCCAGAAGAAGCAGGCAAACTACTTAACAGCGTATGTGTACAGGGTGTAAGGGGCTTTAGCGTCAATGTAAGTAACTTCCGTACTACAGCAGAGTCTGTTAGTTGGGCAGAACGTGTAGGCGAGTACACTCAGTACAATCACTACGTAGTCGATACTAGTCGCAATGGTAATGGACCATATGGCAATGAATGGTGTAATCCACCTGGACGAGCAATTGGACAAGCACCCACAACTAACACTGGGGAACCATTATGCGATGCATACCTATGGATTAAAATTCCTGGTGAAAGTGACGGGACAAAAAATAACGGGCCAAGAGCTGGTCGCTTCTGGCCCGTTTATGCAGAACAGTTAGTTCTTAATACTAGTTGGATTAGCTAACACCGCTTGGATCGGTATTGTCTTGTACGTTTGGAGTAACAGATACTTCATCGCCAGGATTGTTTAATTCAGCTTCTAAGTAATGCTTTGCTGTGCTGATATAGTCACCAGCACGAACAATTTTAGATGTCCACCACTGTGGAAGATCACCGTTCGGTACTTCTTTTAGCATCTTGTGCAGTTCAACAGCATACTTACCAATCTTATAAAGCTCTTGACGTAGCATGTCTGGTTCGTCATCTACATGACCAACCACAGTCTTTACAACTTCATCACCTGTTTCAGGTTCTTCTTTTAAGATACCTGCTAGTTGTTGTAGTCTTGTTAAATCGTTCATTATCTTAAACCTGCTAGTTTGCGTAGTTCTGCTAAGGCAGCTTCCATTGCATTGACTGATGTTGACTCAACTGCTTCATTCTTAGAAACAGCATATGGATTAACTGCTTCGCGTGTATCAGCATCGCTGTTACCGTAGTCGTTGTCTAATTGATCAGCAACAATGTCTAGGATCTTTTCAAAGTCATCGTCTGGATGTAAGTGATGATCGATTGCTACGTCATCGTACATTTGCTGAATAATTTTAGCAGCGGTAGCTTCTGCCGGAGTCTTTGGATTAGTCATTACATCGTAGCAATCTAGTTCACCGGAACCGCACTGTGCTAGTACTTGCTCAGCTTCCGTGCTAAAGCCTTCTTTAACATCATCATCTTCCGCATCTTCGGCTGCGTCTTTCATTGATTCTTCTTCGTCACCGTCCTTATCTAGGTCTAAGAAGTCTGGCTTTGATTCTTCAATGCCATAGTCATTGCGGATGCTGGCTAAGTCTACTGATTCACGCTTGAACTCATCTTCTTCGTCATCGATGTCCATATCTTTATAAGCTGGACTATCATCACCTGCTTTAAGGGCCATGTTCTTAACAGCATTGACTGTTAAATCTAGAACAAACTGCTTTAGGTCTTTTGGAAGACTTGCAATACCAATATCCTTTTGGTTCATGATCTGCATAATATCACTTAGCTTTTGACCAACTGCTAGACTGTTATCATCTTTAGGATCTAGTCTTTCACTGAATTCAGACATCAGTGCTTCAGGAGAGCGTAGTAGTGCCTGGATAAACTGTTCTTGCTTTACTGTAGGATCGTTAACGTCTGCACCCTTAGGGAAACGATTAGCAATACTCATTTTAGCACTTGAATCGTTTGGTGGTAGGAACTTAGCTGTTTTAGCCTCTGCCCCACTAAATTCTACTGGTGCTGCTTCTTGCATTGGTAATCCTGCTAGCTTTCTTAGGATGTTAATTTGTTCGCTCATATTTGCACTCGCTATCTTGTTATAAATTAAGTTAAAAACTTTTTCGTTATATGTACCAAATTGTTTAGTATAGATTTGTTTGGCTGCTTCAATGTCCGGAGCAGATTTTAACGCATCTCTAAACGCACTAGCACTAGCAACTTCATCGCCGATTTTAATAGTAGGCGCTAGTGTGATATAACCACGCTCACTCATCGACTTTGGATTCGCTGATATTGTATTTATCTTCTGGTAGTACTTAGGCTTTGATTCACCCTTTACGGTCATATCTAAACCGGTTTTTGGATCCACATTATTGAATGGAAAACGGTCTAGATCCTTTTCGCCCACAGCAAAAATAATAACTGTTTCTGCTGGGTTAAAGTACTTTGCATAGTCCTCTTGGTGATAAGGACGAGTTACTGCTAGTACACGATTAGATGGGACACCGTGAGCGGCAGCAATTAACTGCTTTTCCTTAAAGTTAAAAGGGCTTTTGGGCGGTTCTACTTTATCGCTAGTACCAACAAAAACTTCAGCATCAGGGAATTGTGCTTGAAGCTGTTTAAATACTTCAGCATGGTGACTCAGCATGGGCTGGAATCTACCTGGGTATATAACGACTTTGTTCATACTAGTATTTATCATTGTGATAAATATTTGTATATTCTAGAAAGGAAGGTTATGGCTTACTCAAATCAAGTCATTGACCACTACGAAAATCCACGAAATGTCGGTAGTTTTGACAAGGCGGATCCGTCAGTGGGAACCGGGATGGTTGGCGCACCAGCATGTGGTGACGTCATGAAACTTCAAATTAAGGTAGATGAAAATGGCATTATACAAGATGCCCGCTTTAAGACATATGGATGTGGTTCGGCAATCGCGAGTAGTTCATTGGTTACCGAGTGGGTTAAGGGCAAAAGTATTGAAGAAGCTGGCCAACTTAAAAACTCTCAAATAGCAGAGGAACTTGCGCTACCGCCTGTAAAGATACACTGTAGTATTTTAGCCGAAGATGCAATTAAAGCGGCTATACATGATTATCAGTTAAAGTGCAGTTGCGCTAGTTAAGTGTAGTACACCACACGCTTAGTTCACCAATCTCAACTCCTTGGGGTTGGTCTACGCACCACTTAACCATATTTGCTAATTGTTCTGTGGTCAACATTTTTACATCTACGTGAGCTACCATATCTGTTTTCACGTATCCAGGATTGATGTTAATGATACGGCAACGTTTATCTGAAAACATCATTTTTTTAGCTTTAGTATAAAGCTCCATTTTTGTTTGACCATAGAACTTTGCTTTACCCCGGCCATATTTGGCTCTACTTATAATATTAACAATTGTTTTGTTAGGATCATCTTTCCATTTATCGAAGATGCCTTCTAATAAATCGCACTGTGCAAAGTCGTGATATGCATTGTTAATAAAAACATCGCAATCAATGCTTTGAGTAATAATATTTTTAATTGTTTCGGCCGATGAGATGTCGTATCCGTTACTTCTACTAAAGCCAATAACTGTTGTTTCTTGATTATTGTATAAATCTGCTATTGCTTTACCGATACCTTTAGTATGGCCAGTTACAGCTATTTTCATTTAACACCTCTTAGAGTTTCTTTAATGTATTTTACACCTACCATATGATACCTATCATGCATACCATAATTAACAGCCGTATGTAGTCCTGTAGTATTGACTTCATATGAATGACCAACTTTTAGATTAGCATGATGTACAGTAACAGTTGTGTCATCTTGTGGTGCTAGATCATAAAAGGTTAAAAATGCTTGCGGATTAGTAATAATAGGAATGTGTAATCGGATATTTTCTCTAAAAGGTAATCCGTCATGGTGTATACTGTATGTAGCTCTAGGAATTACTTTCATAATTCTCCAACGATAGAATTCAGGATACCTATTAATACAATTTTCTATGTATGAACCTTTGAGATATTCGTTTACTTTATTAAAATATCTTTCTGGGTACTTGAGCAAATTACGTTTGCCTGTACTATTGATCCAATTGTTTTCACCTGCTAAACTAGTAAGACTTATCTGAGGATGTTCTTGCAGATTAAATTCATCAATCATCGAAAACATCTCGCTAGCGAGACGTTCATTATCAATGTCAGAATGTATGAGTTTTATAAAGTCCATATATGCTACCAAAAATATTTAATACTAGTTGTGTAAATAAATTTCGTTTCTTGGTAACTTATTCGACTCTCCACGATTTGGTATTCAATTTAATATTAGTCGGCCAGTCGCCTTCGGTATAAGACTTGTCGTGGAACCTTAACTCATTGGTTGGCATTATAGATAATCTACCGTTTTCTAGTTGAATAAACATAAACTCTTTAGACTGTGATGGTTCCATAGTAAAGCCATCGTTCATTGGAATAGCAGTAAACAAATAATGACCGAACAACTTATTGCTTCGAATTTCTGCTCGTTGCCCTTTTAGATAGTCGTATTGTACAACTGAAAATTGATCTCCGTAACAATCCCATATCTGTGACTCTAGCAATGTCCAGTTTTCTTCTGGTGTTGCAGAAAATGCTAGTTTGTGTGGAGGTACTCCTCTCCAAACTGCACCGCATTCGAGCATGACATGACAGCCCCAGGCTAGTCCAGGTTTTGAATGTAAACCAAACCAAATGCATGGTTCAAATGTATTTTCTTTTCCGTCTCTACGAACAACTGAGGAATCAACCCAGCAATATATATGATATGGAATATTTCCAGATCCTGTGTATAACATACTAAACCTTATAAAAAATTACCACTTACGGCAAGACCAGTAACGTGCTTTTGTTCGTGGCCCTGGATTATCGCAATTGTGTCTTGCTCGGAAACTTTTACGTCTAGCCGGATTTGACTTTTTAATACGCATGTTAGGATCACCAAAGTTAACTTTAACTACATTACCTTTAGGATTCTTAACGTATACCTTAAACTTTTTAACATCGCCCTGCATAGGTTTGCCTAGAGGAACATCGCGTCCTTGATACTCCGCTTCTGTTAGAGCATTAAATAAATTTTCGTCGGCATGTAATACAATGCCATCGGCAGTTACTGACTCTACCCAAGTAGACAACATTTCTGATTCTGACAGTTCAATATCAAAGTAGTCACCTATTGCGGGTGATTCAACAATAACAATATCTGCAATTTTCATCGGAATATCCTTTTATGCTATATAGCTATTTATCAATAACTATTAGCCTTGACCTCTGTACTTCTTATAGCTTTTGCGTCTATGTTTATTCATACTGCTAGTTTTAATACGTCCACGCCCGATGCTTGTACCTTTTACAGCATTTGCATTTAATACAGTTTTTGCGTTGCCGCCTTTAATTTGTCTTGCCATTAGTGTGTTACTCCTATGTAAACTTTAATACTAAAGTACACACTATTTATTAAAACTTTTGTTTAACGTCTCAATAAGGTTATTTGTATATTTTTCATCCTCTTTCATAGATGCATACAATTTAAAGTTATGCATAAGGATATCGGTCATCTCATACATCATATCAGCTAGTGTTTTATGTGAGTAACTGTTAATTTCTTCATATAGTTTTAATAGTGTAGAAAATCTTTCGTTCGGATCTAAAATATCATCGTAGCTTTCGTCCCACCAACCATGGAATGTTTTAAAGCCCATGCTTCGCAAGTGCTTTAAGATACCCGGCTGACCCATAATAATAAACGGGTGCAACATAGCAATAGGCTTAAATGTTTTTTCGCTGATATCAAGTTCGTATTCTAGAGGAGCATTAACTAAGTTGTAATCACTATGACAAAAGAACGTTTCTAAAACAAAGCTAACGTAACCTTCTTGATAGAATCTTCTACTAGATGGAAGGGTATGATTAACTGGATTTATATCATTAATTGTTCTAATATCATAATACCATGGTAATGTTTTAAATAAACTGTCTGGAATTGGTTTATGTATAAACTTTTGATACTCGATAATATAATCATTAACTACAGGCATAGTGTAAATGTTTTCAGCCAATAGTTGTTTTACATACAATTCTCTTGCAAATTGTAAACGATGCTGTCTAACAGTTCTAGTGAGGGAAATTAATTTCTTTGGCCTTCTTGTTCTAGTTTTTATTAATCTTAAGTTTTCCCACCATTCCTGAGATTGATCTGCATCATTCCAAAACATTGGGCCATTAAAAATTATTACGTTGTACGGAACATTTGTATAACATTTTAAGTTAGCTGAACCTAGAAAAATATTTTTAGGATTAATACCATATACTTCTGAAGTATTACAAATCATGTCGTTTGTAAGGTCATCAAAACCTTTCATATGATATGTGACATCATACCCTTCCGAACTGTGATCAATATAAAGTTTGCATTTGCCGTTATCTATATCTTTTAAAACTTTTGTTGGCACATCAAAAAATTCTAAACGAACATTTTCCTTTATTGAAGCAATAACAGGATCAAAAAAGATAGGATAAATGTAGTTGTCGGTGTTCTGTTTATCGACAGTAGGCTTTAATTTATCACTGTTAAAAAAATGTGCAGGCATAAACTGCTGATGTTCCCAGTGCTTCAACCAAGAACGAGGTTTTTTGTCTTTAATTTTTTGTAGATAGTCTGATGTGAAGCCGTTGGCTTCTATTAAAGGGTTTTTAAAAACTTTAAACATTTAAATCTCTTACTCTATCGAAAATATTTTTTATATTTGAGCGTAGCATATTCCACATTCTACTTTGAGTATGGAATAAGTTATGTCTGTTATGCCTAATTTTTTTGTTAGTGTCTGAATGCTGATTCCAAAGTATCTCTGTTAAATCATTCATATCTAAACTTAGCATATTATTTTTTATTGCTTCAATTCTATTCCCATGATTCACATCTCTATCAAAACTAAAATCAAACAGCTCATCGTGTACAATAAAGCCATATGATTCTAGTGTAGTGTTGAACCCTGCTTCACCGAACACAAGCCAAGGATGCCCATTTAGTATCGGTGTTATACTTTTTTCTGATATACAGGATCTTGCATTAATAGGTTCAAATAAACCATCTTTGTCTTGTCCTAGCATTACACCAGAAAAACTTTCACAAATCAAACTAAAACATGATTCCTCAAATAGAAATTTTGGCTGCGCCCTTAATGATGGGTCAAACCATTTAATTGGAGGTCTATCTGATATTGTGTTGTTAAACTGTGCTTCGTCAATAAAAACATCATGGTCTAAAATAATAGGTTCAAAGTTTCTAATACCATCGTTTGTAAAATCTTTAAAACTTTGATCAGCATAAGGCATTAAAATATTAACTGTATCTTTAAAGTTTTCTATTCTAGTTTGATTGTCTTGTTCAGTTAATAAGAATTCTGCTTCGCTTGGGTTTAACAAAGGATTAAATGTAACATAGCCTTTGTCTAACAAATTGTTATAAGCTAACATCGAAAATAACAAATGTTTTTCTGGTCGCCATCTAGCTAATAAGCATGAGTACAGCTTTTTGTAATCTTTCCTATAGGATAAATCATCGCCGCATACCATAGTTACATGTAATCTTGGGGTAAACATTCTGCATAAAAATGATGGAAAATTTCCGTACCTCTCGTGATACACGTTATTGTTAGGTAACGGTGTACCCGCATCAAATAAAAATAGATTGTTAAATTTGTTTAGTATTTTTTCAACATGAGGCCATTGCCACGGTTCTTGTATAGAAAAAATAATAGCTTTTTGATACTCATCTGATGCTGTACTGCATATATTAAAAAATTCGTTAGATGATGGATGTAAACTTCCTACATCTATTAAAGCTATGGAATCTTTATCCTGTGAAAAACTGTAATCTATGCCTAGTAAATCAAGTATAGGAAATAAACTACTCTTATAGTCTTCATTTAGTGAACGTATATTTCTAGTCCATACCTTAGCACCATCTTTACTGGATATAAGATTATGTCCGGGAACGTCTTTATAATATATCTTGATTGGAGTCATCAGTTAA
>Ga0222712_10001031_pt1 | contig 35793 bp, 30 predicted proteins | sample C33_657DmetaG_FD_165043 | JGI IMG/M metagenome (GOLD analysis project Ga0222712, IMG submission 165043) | Estuarine water microbial communities from San Francisco Bay, California, United States - C33_657D | ecosystem: Environmental > Aquatic > Marine > Unclassified | place: USA: California...
GATGCAACTGATTAGTATAATAATCAAAATCAATTTTAGCGCTGTAATCTTTAATACTTGATTTTAATTGAACTTCAAAGCTCGATTGGGTGGCATTAAATGCAAATTGATAATCATTATATACAATTGTTGCATTAGCAAAAAGATGATTGTTAAATAAGTGATTCCAGCGAAGGGTAGCCGTGCTATTGCCCCAAGGGATATTAGTTTTGAAACTTGCATTTTTATTGGCAAATGTAAAATGGTCTCTTCCAAAATAGGCACTTAAATACACTCTGTCTTTTTCACCAAGTGTATAATTAGCTTTCAAATTAGCATCATAAAAGAAGTACCCCGATCCGCTGGCAATACTGTTTTTGGTGAATGGTGCTGTTATCGCATCAATATAAGTTCTTCTTCCAGAAATCATAAATGATCCTTTATCTTTTACAATAGGACCTTCTAGGGTAAGTCTTGAGGCAATTAAACCTATTCCTCCTTCGCCATGAAATTCTTTTCTATTTCCCTCTTTCATAGAAATATCAACAACAGACGATAATCGTCCACCGTATTGAGCGGGCATACCCCCTTTTATAAGAGTAGTAGATTTTATAGCATCAGAATTGAATACAGAGAAGAAACCAAATAAGTGTCCAGAGTTATACACTACTGCATCATCAAGTAAAATTAAATTTTGATCGGGTCCCCCACCTCGTACATAAAATCCAGCATTACCTTCTCCAGCCGATTGCACACCTGGCAATAATTGTATTGCCTTTAAGATATCTACTTCACCAAATAAAACGGGTAATTGTTTTATCTTATCGGTAGACAAAGTAATGCTCCCCATTTGGGTGCCACTTACATTAATATCTTTCTTTTTAGAACTCACTAAAACTTCTTGCAAAGTAGCTTTGTCAACTAATTCAGCATTGAATTGTTGATCAGAATTCAAATTGAATTCTTTAATAAGGGGGTTATAACCTACATAAGAAAAGATAAGAGTATAGGTGCCTTTGGGAACTGCAATAGAGTAAAATCCATAATTATTAGCAGAAATTCCAATGCCTAGTTCTTTTACATATACAGTAGCGCCTAAAAGATCTTCACTGCTTTTTGCATCACGTATATAACCACTCAAGCTAACTTTATTTTGAGCATTGGCAATAGTATATACTAATAGGAATAGGCTAACTAAAAAAAATCGCATGCTAATTAATTTAAAGAATCAACGGTTTCACCACATTCCAACATTTCTTTGCCAAAATAAGGGTTTTTAATATCTGCCTCTTGGCTTAACCAAAATGCACCAGTATCATGTAAAGCCATTGGACAGAATTGATGATAAATATGAGCGTTTTTAATTTCAATAGATTTTAAAAATTGATTCATACTATTGCTCAATAAACTAAACATTGATCTTTTATGGTCTATTAAAGCTGATTTATCTATCTTTTTAGCAAAGGTTTGCATACTATCTAAATAAGTGTAAGTGCTATTATTTTTTGGAAATCGTTCTTTTAATTGTTCCATAGCATCTAAAAAATTAATGGTTGCCGTCCTACATTTCCCCGTATCGCCGGCTACTAGTGCGTCTTTAATATCTAGGTATTTAAGTAATACCTTGATGGCTGCAGCTGTTGCATTACTATCTACATTGCTGCTTATGGCATGATTAGGCAAAGGCTTGATATTCGTATCCTTATTTTGCGTGGCTGTTTTGCAGCTTATAACCAATGTTATGAGACTAAATAGGATAAGTGAATTAAAGGGACGATGCATAATTTGAAATTTATTTTAGCAAATGTAAGACAAGAAACTAATCTTATCAGATAAGAATATTATTTTTGCACCCTTATGTTGCTATCTCTACAAAATATTAACTTTTCTTTTGGCTCTAGAACGATTTTAGAAGATGCTAATTGGCAAATTGGTCCCGGTGAACGTATTGGTTTAGTTGGAGTTAATGGTGCTGGTAAATCTACCTTACTCCGACTTATCATGAATGAGTATTCCATTGATAGTGGTACGATCAATAAGCCCAAAGATTTGAGTTTAGGTTTTTTTAATCAAGATTTACTGAGTTTCTCTTCAAGCGAATCTATTTTATCGGTAGGTATGATGGCCTTTGAACGTGCCTTAGCTATAGAAAAAGAAATGCAAGAACTCTTAGTAGCCTTAGAATCTAAACCAGATGATGAAAAACTATTAGATACCTATAGCCATAAATTACATGATTTTGAAGTGGCAGGTGGCTATGAGATGGAACATAAAACAGCAGAGGTTTTAGAGGGATTAGGTTTTACAACGGCAGATTTGCAACGCCCATATGATCAGTTTTCTGGAGGTTGGAGAATGCGCGTGTTATTAGCCAAAATGATGTTGCAAGCACCTGATTTATTATTACTCGATGAGCCTACCAATCACTTAGACTTACCCTCTATTGAATGGTTAGAGCGATATCTTATTAGTTATCCAGGTTCGGTTGTTATTGTTTCGCACGACCGTTATTTCTTAGACAGAATGGTTACTAAAATTGTAGAATTGTGGCAGCGAGATTTGGTATCTTATTCAGGCAATTACAGCTTCTTTGAAAAAGAGAAAGAAGAGCGAATGGTATTGCAACAACGAGCATTTGAAAATCAACAAGATTATATTCGTCAACAAGAACGTTTTATTGAGCGCTTTAAAGCAAAAGCTTCAAAAGCAGCACAAGCACAAAGTGTTATGAAACGTTTAGATAAAATAGATAGAATAGAAGCTCCAGACGGTAGTATACCATCGATGAATATCAATTTCCAAGTAGGTGTTCAGCCCGGTAAAATCATTGCTACTTTAGAGCATATCACCAAACGTTTTGGTGCCTTGGAAATTTTAAATGATGCCCATGCAGAAATAAATAGAGGCGATAAAATTGCTTTAATTGGTGCTAATGGTAAAGGTAAATCTACCTTGTTGAGAATTATTGCAGGTAGAGAACAACATGAGGGTGTTTTTAAACCTGGTCATAATGTTAAAGAGAGTTTTTATGCACAACATCAATTAGAAGCACTAAATATAGAATTAGAAATTCTTGATGAGATGATGCGTGCAGGAACGGGTAAAACAGAATTAGAATTACGACAATTGTTAGGTTGTTTCTTATTTAGTGGCGATGATGTATTTAAAAAGATCAGAGTATTGTCGGGTGGAGAAAAAGCACGTGTTGCTTTAGCTAAAGTAATAGCTGCAAAAGGTAATTTTTTGATGCTAGATGAGCCTACCAATCACTTAGATATGCATTCGGTGCAAATGCTAATAGATGCCTTGAATAAATATGAAGGTACTTTAATCTTTGTTTCGCACGATCGTTATTTTATTCAACAAACGGCTAATAAGATTTGGGAAATTGTAGATGGGGAAATAAAAGAATTTATTGGTAGCTATGATGAATGGGTTGTTTTTCAAGCCGAAAGGAAATTAAAAGAACAAGCACAAAAACAAGCAGCACCTCCAAAGTCCGTTGAAAAAACTATTGCACCAAAAGCACCTGTTAACGATCAAGATCAGCAACGCTATAAAAAAGAACATCAGCAAAAAACAAAGGAATTGCAACGCTTAGAACAAGATCTCGAAAAGTTGTTATCTGAAAAATCGAGCTTAGAGGCTAAAATGAGCGATCCTAATGTATATGCTAATCAAGAAACGTATAAACAATTAGATGCTGATTATCAAACAATCACTAATAAGATAGGTCCTATGCAAACAAAGCAAGATCAATTAGTGGAGCTCTTAATGGAATTAGAAGAGAAAATTAGTTAATTTTAAATGTTTAAAAAATAAGAACTATGCCTTCATTTGATATTCAAAGTAAAGTAGACGGACAAACATTAGATAATGCCGTTAATGTTGTAAAAAAAGAAATACTCAATCGTTGGGATTTTAAGGGAACCCATGTTTCTATTGAATTAGATAAAAAAGAAATGAAGATTGAAGTTGAGGTTGAAACCGATATGAAATTAGAACAAGCTATAGATGTATTGTTGACCAAAGCAATGCGTCAAGGTTTGGAAGCTACTTGTTTTGATTTAAGTAAAGATTTTTCTGCTTCTGGAAAATATATTCGCAAGACGATACCTGTAAAAAATGGTTTGAGTAAAGAAGATGCTAAACGTATTGTAAAACTAATCAAAGATAAAGGTGCTAAAGTGCAAGCCGCAATTATGGATGATTTAGTGCGCGTTACGGGTAAGAAGATTGATGATTTACAAGAGATCATTCAATTGTGTAAAACAGAAGTGCGCGATTTGCCGCTTCAGTTTGTAAATATGAAATCATAAAAAAAGGCGCATTTTAAATGCGCCTTTTTTTATAGAATTAAATTTAAAAGTTACTCTTTACATCAGCAAGTACAGGTTGCATAGTATCTTTTTCAGAAATTATAGCATCCTTGACATTAAGCTTCCAATCAACATTTACGGTTTCGTCGTTATATAAAAGGCCACCTTCTAATTCTTTATTGTAGAAAGCATCACATTTGTAAAATACTTCTGCGGTATCACTCAATACGGCATATCCGTGTGCAAAACCTATGGGTACTAATAATTGACGTTTATTTTCTGCACTTAATTCTACACCAAACCATTTACCATATGTTTCACTATCTTTTCTCAAATCAACAGCTACATCCCAAATAGTGCCTTCTAAAACTCTAATTAATTTAGTTTGACCTTGAGGGTGGTTTTGAAAATGCAAACCACGTAATACGTTTTTTACAGAACGTGCTTGGTTATCTTGAACGAAATTGATACTATAACCTAATTCTTTTTCGAAACTTTGTTTGTTGTAGCTTTCAAAAAAATAACCACGATCATCATGAAAAACTTTTGGTTCGAATATTACTAGATCTTTAATAGGCGTTTGTAGGATTGGCATATTATTGTTGTGCTTTAATTCCGTTCAATACGGTTTCTGTAATGAAAGTTAATTCTTCTTGGCTTAATTCACTATGTATAGGAAGCGATAAAACACATTTGTTAAGTGCGTCTGTAGTTGGTAATTTAAAATTAGCACCTCCAAAATTGGCCAACATTTTTTGTTCGTGTGAAGAAACAGGGTAGTAGATCATAGAGGGTATTTTATGAACTGCTAAATATTGAATCAAAGCATCTCTATCTACTTGATGTAACTGAATGGTGTATTGGTGAAATACATGCTTTGTATATGCTGCTCTGAAGGGAGTTTTAATATTCGGATGATTTGCAAATGCGGTATCATAGAAATCGGCTGCTGATCGTCTAGCGTTATTGTAGCGATCTAAATGTTTTAATTTAATTCTTAGTACCGCTGCTTGAATAGTATCTAGTCTACTATTGCATCCTACACGCTCATGATAATAACGTACTTTCTGACCATGATTAGCGATCATTTTTAATTCCTCTGCGAGGGCATCATCATTTGTAAATATGGCACCGCCATCTCCATAGCAACCTAAGTTTTTGGAAGGAAAGAAGGAAGTGCACCCAATAGTACCCATACTTCCGTTCATTTTAGTTGTACCATCAGAAAACGTATAACTTCCTCCAATTGCTTGTGCATTGTCTTCAACTACGGGTATTTGGTGTTCTTTTGCAATAGCTAATAGGGGCTCCATATGAGCACTTTGTCCGTATAAGTGCACAGGTATGATAGCTTTTGTCTTTGGTGTAATAGCAGCTTTTAAGCTATCTATATTCATGGTCATTGTGTCCATGTCTACATCCACAAATATGGGTTGTAAATTTAACAAGGCAACTACTTCAACGGTAGCGATATAAGTAAAGGATGGTGTAATCACTTCATCACCAGGTTTCAATCCTAATGCCATTAAAGCAATTTGTAATGCATCGGTACCGTTGGCACAAGGAATTACATGTTTTACGCCAAGATATTGCGCTAATTCGTTTCCAAATGCTGCTACATCAGGACCGTTAATGAAAGCGGTGTTATCTATTACATTTTGAATAGCAGAATCAACTTCTTGTTTGATATGAGCATATTGTCGTTTTAAATCGACCATTTGTATAGCTACCATGATTTTTTTGTGCAAAAATAGAACAAAATATAGGGATAAGGAAATGGAACTTTTAGTCTAAGCTTATATATCATAAATATAGCTATCCTTCTTTAAAATATTTCAATATTGCTTCATTTACATTAAAGCATACGTTGAATTTTATTTTTTAATTATTCTTTAAATTAATGAAAAACAATGTAATACAAGTAATAATTTTATTAATATTAATTTTAAGATAGCAAATTTTTAGTTTGGCATGATTCTTGTTATCTAATATATAGCTATTTAATATTCTTTTGTTTGTCACTTGCTTAAGTACAAGTAAAACACATGTTTATGTGTTCAGAGGGGTGTTAATGCTAATTAATATTGTAACATTCTAAAAGTATCCTAATGAATTCAAAAGTAATTATTTTAACCAGCTTATGTTGTTTGGGTTTATATAATAGTGCTTTAGCACAGGTATTATATTCTAATACTACTCTGTCTGTTGCCAATGGTACATCCTTATACATAGGTGGAGCCATGACTAATGATATCAACTCAAATTTTACATATGCAGGTGATGTATATTTAACAGGTAATTATGTAAATAATCAAACAGCGCCACATACAGTTCAGGCTGGTACTTTTCGCTTTGTAGGCAGTACTTTGCAAACAATTGGCGGAACGGCTACTAAAACGACTGAAGCTGATCTAGCAACAACAAGATTTAATAATGTGACTATTTTTAATGCTGCTGGAGTTAGGCCATTAGGAAATATTATCATTTCTGGCGCATTGGCTTTTACCTCTGGAGATTGGAATATCAATAATTATACTACCAATGTAAAGGGAGCAATTTCTGGAACTGGTGGATCATTTATGGGCTCATCAACTTCTAATTTAATTTTAGATAGTACTGGTGCTTCTGGCTCCGTGAGATTTAAATCTGGTTTTGAGCAATTACAGAATTTTACTATGAATAAATCTAGTTCTGGTTCGGCTACAGTGGCTACTAAACTAGATATATATAAAACACTTAATTTATTGAATGGTACATTAACAACGAGTTCAACATCTAACAATCGCGGAGCTACAAATTTGACTTTAAAGTCCACAGGTTGGGCTACTACTGCTGTTATTCCTGCTGTTACAAATGGCGCTACAATTAATGGAAATATCACTATAGAACGTAATTATCCAACTAACACTACTGGTAGAGCATACCGTATGGTTTGTCCACAGTTAAATACTATTGGATCTATTAACGATAACTTTCAAGAAGGTCAGAATAATACTTCTTCAACAAATGATAATGCATACCCGGGTTATGGTACACAAGTAACGGGTTCTACAACAGGTGCTAATGGATTTGATTTGTCACAATTAGGTACACCTTCTATGTATACCTACAATAATGCTACTAATGCATGGGTTGCTGTTAATGCTACCAACACGGGTACCATGGCAGTAAATAATCCCTATTTATTATTTATTAGAGGTGATAGAAGTCATCCTCTTACAAGTAATACAAATTATAGCGGTGCAACTACTTTGCGAACTACAGGTACTATTGTTACGAGCGATGTGGCACTAACTACAAGTTCTTCCCCTGCATTAAATGGAACAGCTTCTAAATTTAGTTTGGTGGCTAATCCTTATCCATGTACAATTGATTGGAATTTGGTGACAAGTTCAGGTCTAGGAGATTCTTATGCCATTTATGATGCTAAATTAGGAACCAATGGTGCTTATGTTTCTGTTAATAAACAAGGTACTGCAAGTGCAGGAGCAGCAAACAGATTTATACAACCTGGACAAGCATTTTTTGTAACAACAACTGCTGCTAATCCAACTTTAACGTTTACAGAATCAGCTAAAGGTTCATTTAGTAATTTGTCAAACACCATGAGAACTAATGGCGTTGATGCTTCTTTATCTTTCTCTTTATACCAAACCGACAGAAAACTTGCAGGACTTACTCCTCAAGACGGATTTGTAGTTTCATATGATCCAATGTATGCAGAGTCAATAGGAAAAGGAGATGCTTTAAAATTGAGTAATATGGATGAAACAATTGGTATTAACTATCACGATACAACTTTAGGTATATTTACTAAAGATCAATTATTAGTAGCAGATACCTTACAAATTGATATTAAACAAATGAAGAAAAGAGACTACACTTTATTTGTTAATCCAGATAATTTAGCAAAAATTGGATTACAAGCATACTTAATTGATCGTTATGAAAATCTAACACAGGCTATTAGTTTGTTAGATACTTCTTCTTATAACTTTACAATAACAAGTGATTCAGCTTCTTTTAAAAACAATAGATTATTTATTGTATTTAAAACAACTAATACTACAACTACAACAGGTATAGAAGCAATTAAAAACGCAACTGTAGCTTTACAATCTAATCCCGTAATAAATCATCAATTAATATGGAATGTTGCTCAGTTACCTTCCGCAAAATACACTATAAGCGTATGTAATGCTTTTGGACAAGAGTTTTTCACAGAAAACGTTGATTATAATGGAGAATCTCAGATTAAAGTTCAATTGCCAGAGCTTGCATCAGGAATTTATAATGCAACTATAAGCTCTAGTAAACTACATTTTAATAATAAAATCCTTATCACTAATTAATCTTACAATTTTAAACGTTTTCTAATATCAGTATACCATTTAAACTAAAACTATGAAACAATTCTTATGCTTATTTATATTTCTGTCAATAACTATTCCCGCGATAGCGCAGACCAATCCTCCTGATGGTGGAAGTGGTGATGGAACGGTAAATGATGTGCCTTTAGACGGTGGACTTACAGTTTTAGTAGCTGGCGCAATTGCTTATGGTGTAAAACGAAGAAAATATCTTAACAAATAGTTTTTTATTTTAATGAATAATTATTAATCAAGCCATCTTTCTAGATGGCTTTTTCTATTAATGCACTTATTTTTCTAATATTATACTAACTTTGAAATTAACCTATGAAATTTACAGTTTTATTAATTTTAAGTATAGTAATTAATAATTATGCCATTGCTCAAGATGATTTATTTGGGAAAGATAAGTCGCCTACCAACAAAGGATTCATAATAGGTGTTAATTTTCATTTGGATTTTCCAGCAGCTGATATGGCTAAACGATTTGGAAACAGTATTCGTGTAGGTCCAAGTGTTCAATATAAAACAGCTAAAAATTACTTTATTGGTTTTACATGGGATTTATTGAATGGAGGAAATATAAAAGAAGATTCTTTATTATCTAATATTACGGATGCAAGTGGTCAAGTGCTTAATCAAGCGGGTCAAAAGATAGGTTTAAGTATTTTAGAAAGAGGTTATACGATGGGTGTGCAATTCGGTAAATTATTTAATGTATCTAAACATAACGGAGATAATGGAATCTTATGGATGAATACTATCGGATTTATCCAGCATAAAATTAATATTTACAATAAAGACAATGCAGTTCCTCAATTGAAGTCAGATTACCTAAAAGGTTATGATCGATTATGTAATGGTTTATATATTGAAGAATATTTAGGATATGCTGTCTTTGCTAAAAATGAATTAATTAATTTTCATGTAGGTATTTCTTGTTTGCTTGGTTTTACACAAGGAAGAAGAGATTATTTGTATGATGTTATGCGACCTGGTAATGAGAAAAGAACGGATGTTTTAATGGGTCTTCATATAGGTTGGTATATTCCTATATTTCATCGTGAAAATACAGAATTTAGTTTCGAATAATGAGTGTTTTATTGTATCAATTTGCTTTGTTTTTTTATCGTATGGCTGCACAAGTTGCTGCCTTAACGAATGAAAAAGCTCGTTTGTTTATTGATGGAAGAAAGAGCTTATTAGAGCATGTTGCAAGTAGTTTGCAACAAGAGAAAAGACCAAGAATTTGGTTGCATGCAGCATCCTTAGGTGAATATGAACAAGCTGTTCCCTTATTAAAAGCTTTGAAAATAAAGTATCCTAACCATGCCTTTATTGTTACATTCTTTTCACCTTCTGGATATGTACCTATTGCAAAAAAAGGTGAACATGATTATGTTTTTTATTTGCCCTTAGATCATAAAAGAAATTCTTTTCAATTTATACAGCTCCTTCAACCAGAGGCAGTGTTTTTCATTAAATATGAATCATGGTATTTTTACTTAAAATACTTAAATAATCTTTGTATTCCAACATATTTAGTTTCTGCTATTTTCAATAGCAATCAAATGGTATTTAAGTGGTATGGGGGAATTTTTAGACGAATGCTCAACTGCTATTCACATATTATGGTTCAAGATGAACAATCAAAATTACTACTCCATAAACAATCTATTTCAAAGGTAAGTGTTGTTGGTGATACGCGTTTCGATAGAGTAGTAGAGCATGCCCTAGGTACTAAATCTATGGATACTATTGAATCTTTTAAAGCTTCATCAAAATTATTTGTTGCAGGTAGTACTTGGTTGCGAGATGAACGCTTTTTAGCACAATTACAAAAAGTTATGGGTGTAGATTGGAAACTGATTATTGTACCTCATGAAATTAATGCCTCACATATTATTCAAATTAGAAAACTATTTCCAAGTGCTTCTTTATGGTCTGAAGAAAATTGGAGAGATTCAACTACTTTAATTGTAGATACAATAGGTTTGTTAAATCAAATATATGCTTCTGCAGATTTGGCTTGGGTAGGCGGTGGTTTTGATAAAGATGGTGTTCATAATGTTATTGAACCCGCTGTTAGAGCTATCCCTGTTCTTTTCGGACCTGTTTACAAAGCTTATCGGGAAGCAAATTTATTAATAGAAAATAAATTGGCATACTCGTGCGAAACAATAGAAGAAGTGCTTGCGGCCATTCATTTCTATGAAACAGAATTTTCTATATCTGAGTTTAATCAAAAATCGGCTACTTTTTTTGAGCAAGAAAAAGGGGCAAGTGCTCGCATTTTGGAAATGGTTACTTTAAAGTCCTATCCATTGTAAAAACATGATCTACATCTTGCTTCATACGTGTCATGTTCGCCTAAAACAACTTTATCTTCTATGGCTGTTTTACGAAAGGAATAATTAGCTATATCACCACATTTCATACAAATAGCATGAAGTTTAGTAATATAATCGGCTTTGGCAAGTAAAGCAGGCATGGGACCAAATGGTATACCTTTAAAATCCATGTCTAAGCCAGCAATAATTACTCTAACACCTTTACTAGCTAATTGTTCTGCGACATAGGTTATTTCACTATCGAAAAACTGAGCTTCGTCAATAGCAACTACCTCAGCATCGGTGTGCATTAAAAGTATATGCTGCGAATTTTCTACAGGTGTACTTAATACGCGATTGTCATTGTGTGAAACAATGTCTTGAGAATCATAGCGTATATCTATGCTAGGTTTGTATATTTCAACTTTTTGGTTAGCTAATTGAGCTCGTTTCAATCGTCTGATTAATTCTTCTGTTTTTCCTGAAAACATAGAACCACATATCACTTCTATCCAGCCTTTTGATTTAGCATTCTTACTGGGTTCTATAAACATATATAGTCAATTTATTCGATTTGCAATTTACTAGAATTTAGATATAAATTGTTATTTTTTGTAAAAATCGTCCTTGCATTGGCTTAATAAACGTATTTTTGTATATTAAATTTATCATATGAAAGCACTCAAATTACTCATTATTATTTCTTTTATATCTTTCTCGCTTGCAGCTCAAGTAAAAACAATTGTTGAGGTTGCAGATCATTTTCAACAATGTAGCACTCAAATCATTGGTCAAACTAGTCCTTGCTTAATTATTAAAGAAGGTGCTGTTATTACTTATGTAGACCCTAAATCGGTAATTGGTTTTAATTATGCTGAAGGTTATACATACAAACTGAAAGTTGAAAAATCTACTAATCCTGCTACTGGTGCATTAAGCTATAGATTGATTAAACAATTGGATAAGAATAAAGTAACGCCAAAGAATTCTGATGATATACCATTTACTACCATAGAAGGCTATTTCTCTACTATTAGCGAATTGAAAGATGAGGATTTGATTTTAATTAAAGATCAAAAAACCTTCGATATGTACTTTAATCCAGCTGTAGTTATGGGTAAATCTACAACCACTATTGATTTTGAGAAAAATCTGGTTTATGCTTATCTCTCACCTGTAACAAGCAATGAAGTAAAATTAGTTTGTGAGCGTGCCTATATTAAGGATAAGGTTATTCAAATTAAAATAAAGAAAACAGTTGGTCCAGCTAATACGTTTAGCATAAAGCCAGTATTGATCGTTTCTTTTCCTAAATCGTATTTTAAGAATAAGCAGGCCATTGTTTATATCAATGATAAAGATTTTTTAGTTACTTCTACTAAGTAATTTTAAAGGATGAAGTAACGCTTCATCCTTTCTTTTGTTACACATTATATTATTTATGAAATTTAAGCATTCCATACTAATAGTAATTATTTCAGTACTTTTTATTGGCACAAATCTGTTTGCAACGCCTAATTCAAAATGGACACTACAAGCATGTGTGCAGTATGCTATTGATCATAATATTCAAATAAAACAAAGTGAATTAAATAAGCGATTGCAATCTTTGACCTTTCAGCAATCCCAATTGGCTCAATTACCAAATTTTAATACGGGTACTAATTATGGTAGAAGCTTCGGTAGAAGTGTTGATCCAACAAGTAATCAGTTTGTAAATGGTAGTTATGATTTTTTAAATTTAAGTGGCAATGCTGATGTGCTTTTATTTGGATGGTTCCAAAAAAGGAGCTTAATTAAGAAAAACCAGCATTTGGTTGTTGCTGCCCAAATGGATTATGATCAATTAAAAGATGATATTTCCCTAAATATTGCCACCGGGTATTTAAGAGCCTTATTGGCATATGAACAATTGGGAATTGCAGAGAAACAAGTAGATTTTTCCCTTAAACAATATCAACAAAGCATAAGCTTTGAACAGGCTGGTAGACTAACTTCTTTAAATGTAGCTCAATGGCATACACAATTAGCTAATGATAGTGTTGCTTATATTGCCGCTTTAAATGAAGTAGGTAATTCACTTATTGATATGAAAGTGCTAATGAATTTAGATTTTACTGAGCCATTTGCTTTAGATATACCTTCTTTAGATTTTAATGTAGCTACAATTTTGTCTGCTCAACATCCACAAGCAATTTTCGAAGCTGCGTTGCAACATGTAGGGACGGTAAAAAGTGCCCAACAAAAAGAGTTAGCTGCATTTAAAAATCTCAAATATGCTCGCTCCTTATTATTACCACAGTTTACTTTGTCTGCTCAATTAGGCTCTACATATGCTACGTCGTATAAACAAGTGTCTGATGTATCTATATCTGGTACTTCCGTAACGCCTTATCTAGTTTCTATTAATAATATAGATTATCCCGTATTAACACCTAAATATAATTATACATCTACCGTTATTCCATTTAATACTCAGGTAGATAATAATTTTAGACAAACAATTGCTTTGTCTGCCACTATACCTTTATTTAATGCTTTTCAATCCAGAACAGCCGTGCAGCAAAGTAAAATTGCTGTACAACAACAACAATTATTGGTTGATGCAGCTCAAATAAAGTTGAAACAAGATGTGTACAAAGCTTATCAGGATGCAAAACAGGCTATCTTAAAATATAATGCTAGTTCTATAGCACATCAAGCTTCTCAAAGCGCTTTTGAAATTGCCAAGAAACGATATGATTTAGGTTTAATCAATACCGTTGAATATTTAAACACGCAGAATGCAGCTTTTAAAGCTAATGGCACCATGCTTATTGCTAAATATGAGTTGCTTTTTAAAACTAAAATCATTGATTATTACTTAGGTAATAAAATAGAATTACATTAAATGGAGCATATTAAAAAAGTACTTTTAGAGGCTGCACACGAGGCTGGTGCTTTAATGCTTGAGCGTTTTCAAGGTCGTTTTGAAATTGAGCATAAAGAGGGTATTAATAATCTTGTAACGGAAGTGGATACTGCTTGTGAAGCAATTATTATTAATAAAATTAAGCATCATTTTCCTGATCACTCGATATTAAGCGAGGAGGATGGAGCAACTGCTAATCCTTCTACTTTTCAATGGATTATTGACCCTATTGATGGTACGGTGAATTTCGCTCATGGTGTTCCTTTATGTTGCATAAGTATTGCTGTAAAAAAAGATGCAGCAATAGTTTTAGGTGCTATTTATAATCCAATGATGGATGAATTCTTTTTTGCTGAAGCAGGTAAGGGTGCTTTTTTAAATGGTGAACCTATTTCGGTTTCTAGTAAAACTGATTTTAATACGGCTTTTTTAGTTACCGGCTTTCCCTATCATTATGATGAGCAAACAGATCCATTACGTGTTTTTTCTAAACTAATAAAAAGAGGTTTGCCTATTCGTAGATTAGGTTCTGCAGCTTTAGACCTTTGCTGGGTTGCCTGTGGACGTTTTGATGCCTTTTGGGAATATTATTTAAATCCTTGGGACTTAGCTGCTGGTTTACTTTTGGTAAGAGAAGCTGGGGGTATGGTTACCAATTTTAAAGGTGAACGACATATAATTTTTGAACCAGAAATGTTGGCTAGTAATGGCCTTATACATGCTGATTTATTAAACGAATTGAATTCATAATTATGGAACAAAGAACAGATATTGCCTCATTAGGGGAATTTGCTTTAATTGATCATCTAACCCAAGATGCTGAAATTAAAAACGCATCTACAGTATTGAGTATTGGTGATGATGCTGCTGTAATTGATCATTTTGGCAAACAAACTGTAGTAAGCACCGATCTTTTAGTGGAAGGTATTCATTTTGATTTGATGTATACGCCACTGAAACATTTAGGTTATAAGGCGGTATCGGTAAATGTATCGGATATCTATGCAATGCATGCTACGCCTACTCAAATAACTGTAAGCATAGCTGTTTCCAATCGTTTTTCAGTAGAAGCGCTTGAAGAGCTTTATGCGGGGATTCATGCAGCTTGCGAAAATTATCATGTGGATTTAGTTGGTGGTGATACTTGTTCTAGTCCCAAAGGCTTAGTGATTAGTATTACAGCTATCGGCGAAGTTGCTACTGATAAATTTGTAAGTAGAAGTAGGGCGCAAGTCAATGATTTAATTTGTGTTTCTGGCGATTTGGGAGCTGCCTATTTGGGTTTGCAATTATTAGAGCGAGAGAAGAAGATATTTTTAGAAAACCCAGCTGTTCAGCCTGATCTAGAATCAAGAGATTATATCGTAAAGCGTTTATTAAAACCAGAAGCTAGAAAGGATATTATAGAATGGCTTGATGAGCAAGCTATATTGCCAACGAGTATGATTGATGTGAGTGATGGATTGAGTTCTGAACTCTTACACTTATGTAAAAATAGCCAGGTTGGTTGTGTAGTTTATGAGGAGAAGATTCCGATACATAGCGAAACAAAAGAGGTTTCCTTTGATTTTGGAATAGATAGTACTACTTGTGCTTTGAGTGGCGGTGAGGATTACGAATTACTATTCACCATTTCTCAAGTAGAGTACGATAAGATGCCTATGCAAGAGAAAATTAGCATTATAGGTTATATCACAGACGCAGATCAAGGCTGTTTTTTAGAAACCAAGCAGGGTAATAGACATCCATTGATTGCTCAAGGCTGGAAGAGTTTCTAAATCAGACAAAAAAATAAGTACCTTTGTAACTTACAGATTGGGCTATCGCGCTTGTGAAAAACCAAGTGAGGAAAGTCCGGACAGCATAGAGTAGTACACCACCTAACGGGTGGGGTCTTATGAAAATAAGATACAGCAAGTGCCACAGAGAATTACCGCCATGAAAATTGGTAAGGGTGAAAATGTAGGGTAAGAGCCTACGGAATTTATTGGTAACAGTAAATTGGGGTAAACCTTGTACGCTGAAATGCCAAATAGGTCAGGAATTTGCGGTTACTCGCTGCAATCATCTTCGGATGTTTCCTGATGGGTTGGCAGATGGAGGTTCACTGTGAAGTGAATCCTAGATAAATGATGGCCTATAGGTGCTTGCACTTAAGACAGAATCCGGCTTATAGATTTGTAAATAAAAAACGCTTCTGAAAAGAAGCGTTTTTTATTATACTAAATTCGAAAATTTTACGTTTAAGATTGTATGAAACCTACTATATCTGCTTTAACGTCTTTTTATTGGGTACTTTTAGGATTGGGAATACTTTGTTGGTCAGCTTTTGCTTAATCAATAATAAGCTGAATTCCAGTCTGTGTCAAATTTATCTTTTGCTGTTTGTATAAAGAACCAATAATCATTTTGAAGGTTTTTTTACTAATACCAAATGCTTCATAAATCTCTTCAGGGTTACTTTTGTCATGAAAAGGTAAGTATCCACCAGCTGCTTGTAAGACGTCTAATATGTTCTGCTCTTCGGCGCTTACTTTTTTGTAGCCCATTATCCCTATGCCTATATCTAACTTATGGTCAGGTCTTATTGTTTTTACAAAACCCTTAGCTTTTTCACCTAAAACTGGATTACCTACTACATCGCTAAAATGGATCATTCCAAAGTGTTGATTATTTACAATAACTTCATAACCAATATTGGTTTTGCGATACCATAAAATTGTTACTTCTTCTTTTTCTTGAACCGTTAAGACTTCATTTTGTAGGAAACGTTTTAATTTCTGTGTACCTGCTACACGACCCGTCATCTCATCGATGTATAAATAAATAAAATAAGAGTCGCCAACATATAATTGGGTAATTTGTTGAGAAAGCGGAACGAGAATGTCTTTCATAATGCCCCATTGCACAAATGCACCCGCCTTGGTATTATTGACTACTTCTAAAAAGCCAACTTCGCCAACGCAGGCATGGGGTTTCATAGTTGTAGCTATGAGTCTCGATTCATTGTCGTGATATACAAATACCTCCAGTGTATCGCCTACTTGAATGTCTTTAGGCACAAAACGAGTAGGCAATAAGATTTCTCCTAAATTACCTCCATCTAAATAAACACCAAATTCAACTTCTTTAATTACCTCTAGGGTATTGAACTTTCCAATTAATGCATCCATGAATACAAAGATACATTAATGTATCTAGCATCTTCTATACCTTTCGCATAATCTCTATAAATGAGTTAAAATCATTTTTATTAATAAAGTAAAAAAAAAGTACTTTTGCATACTTAAATTAATTCAATATTTATGGGTCGTATTTTCGAAGTTCGTAAGTCTACCATGTTTGCTCGTTATGATCGCATGGCTAAACAATTTTCTAGGATTGGTAAAGAAATTGCAATTGCAGTTAAAAAGGGCGGTTCTGATCCAGATACTAATCCAATGCTCCGCCGTATTGTGCGCAATGCAAAATCTATCAATATGCCTAAAGATAGAATTGAGAATGCTATAAAAGTAGCTTTAGGTAAAGATCAGAGTAATTATGAAGAGGTATTATATGAAGGATATGCACCACATGGAGTAGCTATTTTAGTAGAAACAGCTACGGACAATACCACTAGAACAGTAGCCAATGTGCGCTCGCATTTTAATAAAGGTGGGGGTACTTTAGGTAATAGTGGTTCTGTGGGCTTTCTTTTTAAACATAATGGAGTATTTAAATTAAATCCGGAAGGCATGGTGATGGAAGATTTAGAATTAGAATTAATTGATTTTGGATTAGATGAATTGGGAGAAGATGCGGAAGGTAATATTATTATTCGTTGCGATTTCCAAGATTTTGGCAATATGCAACGTGCATTGGAAGAACGTAATATCACGCCTTTATCCTCTGAGTTAGAGTGGTTACCGTTAAATACCGTACAATGTTCTGATGAGCAAGCTGAAGAAGTATTTAAATTAATAGAACGCGTAGAAGAAGATGATGATGTGCAACGTGTTTTTCATAATATGGCTTAATTAAAACAGTATATAAAAACAGAACTTCGGTTCTGTTTTTTATGCGCTATATATAATATCCTATCAATATTTTGTAAGTTTATACTTTACTATGAAACCCGTTCGCTCCCTTCCTTTATTAATCGGCAGAAAACCTATTTTAGAAGCACTTCAACAAGGTGATGCTATTGAAAAACTATTTTTATTAAAGTCGGCAACAGGTCCAGAAATTAGTGAGATAAAGCAATTGGCAAAATTGCAGCAAGTGCCTATTAGTTTAGTGCCCATTGAGAAATTGAATGGCATGACGAGGGCACAACATCAAGGAGTTTTAGCTTGGGCTAGTCTTACAAAATACGTAGAATTACAAGATGCCATATCTCATGTGGTTGATACCGGAGCAACGCCTCTTTTCGTAATGTTAGACGGTGTAACTGATGTGCGTAATGTAGGAGCTATTGCACGTTCAGCGCTTTGTTGCGGGGCTCAAGGATTAATTCTACCAACTTCTCACGCTGCCTCGCTTACAGAAGAAGCTATAAAGACTTCTGCAGGAGCCTTAACTAAAATTCTATTGTGCAGAATCCCATCTGTGCAGCAAGCTATAGATGTTTTACATTTAAATGGCATTCAAGTTTTAGGTACGCAAATGAAGGGTAGTGTGCCCGTTTATGAAGCTAATTTTACTATCCCAACTTGTATTGTTATGGGCGCAGAAGATACGGGTATTAGTAAAGATGTAATGAAGCGTGCCGATCATTTTATACGTATTCCAATGATGCATGATTTCGACTCCTTAAATGTATCTGTTGCAACGGGTATGATCTTATATGAAGCTGTTCGTCAACGTTCCTTAGATGCTTCTTAATGCTAACTTTGTTGAGATATTCACCTAGGTGGATAAGATTTCTTAAACAAGTTATTTTTCTTTTCTACATTTGTCATGCTTTGGTTCTTCAACTTCAATTTGGAGATTAAAAGGGAATTAGGTGAAAATCCTAAACATTACCCGATGCTGTAAGTTCTATTGAGGTTTATCATTATGCCACTGTGAAAATGGGAAGGCGATAAACTTGGAACAAGTCAGAAGACCTGCCTTAGTAAAATTTATCGTTGAGCTTTCGGGAATAGAAGCCAAGGTGTATATCGCTTTTTCTAGAGAAGTTATATCCATTCTTATTTATTTTCTTTTCGAAGGTTCATCTACATTATTTAATTTTTAAAATTTTATCGTATGATGAACTTCAAACTTTTTGGGCTTGGCACATTATGCTTGTGCAGCCAAACATTGTTCGCGCAAATGCCTATGCGAACAGACATTTTCCCCATTGTAACACTCACAAACACCACAGTTTCGGCTAACAAAATTGAGCAGGCTGCTACAGAATCAACTAAAGACATTACAGTAATTGATGCTAAAACAATTGCGACAAATGCACATTTGAGTGTAGCTCAATTACTTAATCAACAAGCAGGTATTTTTATTAGTGGCGCTAACAATACCTTGGGTACTAATCCAACCGTATATTTTCAAGGAGCTACAGCAGGGAATACCCTTATTCTAATTGATGGCATGCCAGTTTATGATGGTTCGAATATCAGTTCTGAATTCGATATTAATTTTCTCAATTTGCAACAAATTCAACGTATTGAAATTTTAAAAGGTTCGCAATCTACTACCTATGGTAGTGATGCAGTAGCTGGTGTGATTAATATTATTACCAATAAAGCATCCGATAAAAAAATTGCTGCCACTGGAATGGTAAGTTATGGTTCTTTTAATACCAGCAAAGCTTCTTTGAATTTAAGTGGAACGCATAAAAAATGGTCTTATCAAGTACAAAACTCCTTTGTACAATCAGATGGTTTTTCTACTGCACGAGATACCATGGATTACCAGCAATCACGAATTGTTTCGGCTCCCTACCAAAATAATGGTTTTAAGCAATTGAATAATTATGCATCTTTAAATTATCAATTTTCTTCTAAAAATTATATTAAGGTATTTGCGCAGATGAGTAATTATAAAGCCAACTTAGATGCAGGTGCTTTTACTGATGAAAGAGATTATACGCTTAATAATACGAATAGACAAATAGGCATTAAAAGCCATTGGGCTATCAAGAAGGCAGATGTACAAATCAACTATATGAATGGTTATTTAGAAAGAGCATACACTAATGATTCTTCTTATATCGGTTCTCCTTGGTCGAATTATGAAAATAGTAAATACAAAAGTTATACTGATTTCATGGAAGCCTTTGTTAATTTACCTATTGGTAAGCATGTAAAGTGGATACTTGGTTTTGAGTATCGTGGTGTTAAAACAAACCAGCATTATTATAGTTCTTCATCTTTTGGTCCTTACGAAAGTCATTTAGGTGACTCTGCAACTACTACACAGCAAAGTATGTATAGTTCCTTACTTTTAAATTTTTACCCTGTAAATTTTGATTTAGGAATTCGATCTAATAATCATTCGGTTTATGGTGCTAATACTACCTACAATATTGGAATGAATTGGAGCATAGATCAACACTTTAAATTAGTAGCCAATTATGCAACTGGTTTTAAAGTACCTTCTCTTTATCAATTGTATGGAGAATACGGTAATAAATTATTAAAACCAGAACAAACGAAGTCCTTTGAAATGGGTCTTAAATGGAATCACAAAAGTAATGCTGCCAAAGCTTTACTATTTGTAAGAAATACCAACGATTTAATTAATTTCTTTACCATGAGTGTTTCGCCATATACAAGTTTTTATATCAATACCGACCAACAAAAGGCACATGGATTAGAACTTGAGTATGCACGACAAGTTAACCAAGCGATTAAAATCAGCCTCAATTATACCTATGTAACTGGAACTTTAGAAACAAAGTCTGATTTTACTAAAAAAGACACCTCCTATTTTAATTTATTTAGAAGGCCAAAGCATATGTTTAATGCTCTTATTCAATGGCATGCTGATGAGCATTGGGATTTTAGCCTAAATGCTAAGGTAGCAGCAAAACAATTTGAGCCTATGTATATGTCAGTAGCTAAAGAAGTGCCTGGATACGCTGTTTTTAATTTAAGCGCTTCTTACAAAGTAAATGAGCACTTTTCTACTTTCGCATTATGGTCTAACCTGTTGAATGCCAAGTATTACGAAGTTTGGGGTTATAATACTGCCCCAACGAATATACAGGTTGGCATTAGGTTTCAATAAGTTGTTATATTACTTTTTAAGTTGGGAGATTTATTCGTAAATCTCCCAACTTTTTTTATGTAATTTTGGTCTAATAGTATAGAATATATTCAGTTTTGCAAGATTCCAAAAATGCTTATTTACATGTTGAAGGTCAATCTTCTAATTTAGAAGAATTGATAAGGGGCTGTTCTCGCAACGAGAGGGGTGCCCAGGAGGCATTGTATAAGCAATTTTATGGAAGAATGATGGGTGTAGTAAGGCGTTATATCGATTTTCCAGAGCAGGCCGAGGAAGTTTTAAATAATGGCTTTTTAAGAGCATTTCAAAAGATAGGACAGTATAACTATAAAGGTTCCTTTGAGGGCTGGCTTCGAAAAATTGTATTTCATGCTGTAGCTGATTATGTGAAGCAACATGCTAAGTATAATAATCAAATTGTACTTGTAGAAAAGGATCAGTTATTAAAAAAGGACCTGGCAGACAATCTATATTATGATCAGCTTTTAGCATTAATTCAGTCATTACCTAGTTCTACTCGTAATGTATTTAACATGTACGTGTTAGATGGGTACCCTCATAAAGAAATAGCAGAAATTTTAGGAATTAGCGAAGGTACTTCTAAATGGCATTTGTCAGAGGGACGAAGATTACTTAGAGAAAAAATTGAAAAATTAAACTTACATATCAAATAGATATTATGGAAAATGAAATGGTAAACATAGATAGTGTATTTCAGGAGCGCATGGCGCTTCATGAAGAGCCTATGTCTAAAGGTGCATGGAATAGAATGCAACTCCGTTTAGACGAAGCTATGCCTCAAAAGAAGCGTCCATTGTTTTTTATTAAACGCTTTTTTGCTATTATGATTTTGCTCTCTCTCTCCTTGGCTGGAGCAAGAAAAATAATGGTTAAAAATTCGTCAGTAGCAAATCAATCTATTTCTAGCGTTGCAAAAGTAACAGCTAAAGCTACTTCTAATAGAGATCAAGCTACTGTTAATGCAAAAAATAATATAGCCCTAAGTGCTGATTCTAAAACTAGTGCAGATATCACTACTGATAATCCAACGAAAAAGCTAGTTGAAGCTAATAGTGATATAGAAAACAAGACTACCTCAATTTCATCAACTACACAGAATTCTAACATAGAAAACACAGTTACTATTCCTACTGAAAAAAGATCATTTAAAAAGACTAGTTCCGAAAATAATGCCACACCAGAAATAGCAAATGCTCATATTGAAGCTTCAAAAAATTTAGACCATAACCCTTCAAATTCAAATACGGAATCAAATTTGTCTAAAGTAATTGCAAATGAAAATAATCAAGTAAAATCAACCTTGTCAAGCACTAATAGACTTATCAATAAGAACATTCCTATCTTCTCTAATGCAGATTATTATAAAAATGATGTAGATACGCTTTCTTATGTTATCAAAAGAGATACCATAACTAAAATATTTATCAAGCAACGATTTGCCTATAATGTTTTGTCTGGCAGAAAGGAATTATTCTCTGATTCTTTCATTGAAAAATCTACTATAGATAGAAAAGTATATGCCTCTCAAACTAATGCTTTAGCCTTAGGAAAACCAAATTATAAAGATTTAGAGCATAGCGTAGAGGAATTAAGTTCAAAAAAAATTGCTACTAAAACTTCCTCTTGGAATCCATCTAATTTTATGAATTGGATGACTCAAGCTAAAATGAATGTGGCAAATACGCAGCCTAATTATGCCTTCTTATTTGGCATCAACGGAGCTAATAATGGTAGTAATACTTTTGCGGGTTTTCATTTAGGCCTTAGTGGTCAAGTTGCTCTTGGTGCCAATTGGTTGCTTGCTGCCGACTTTAGATATTTAATGAAAATGAACAGTGGTTTTGCGTTTCAATTTATGAATCGCCAACTTAGTTGTAATGATTCCGTTGCTTTTCAAACAGGATCTCCTGCTGTTACCATGATGTCGTATAACAAACTCATCGACTCTAGCACTAAGATTTATAATTTTAATACGCTACATACCATAGAAGTGCCCTTTTCTATCCAATATAATTATAAGCGTTGGAGTGCACTCTTAGGCTTGAGTATTGCCTATAATTTTAAATTAAAGACATCTGAAATTAATTATTCATCTATTAAATCTCAACGAGATACTTTATTGCCAGGTAGCTTTGTTCCATCAACGGTTAATACTATTATACCTGAAAGTGATTTCGCCTCAAAATTAAATATCAATTATCTTATTGGTGTCCAGTATCATATATCACCATTGATTTATATAGATGCAAGAATGGTAAAAAGCATTTCTACATCAGCAAAGAGTGCAGGTGCTTTACATGTACATGATCAAGTGTATAAAATGCCCACTTTCGAGCTGAGCTTAGGGTATTTTATTAGAAAGAAAAACTAAGTTTATTCACTCGCTTTATTCATGGCAGCTTTTTTGAGAGCCATGCTATTTTCTTTCCCCAAATAGTGGTCTATTAGGTTTTCTATTAAATAGATTAAAGGGGTAAGGGTTATAGCAACGATAGCCTTGTAGCAATAGTTGATCGTGCCAATTGCAATTACACGTTGTATGCTCCATCCTTTGCCAATTTGAAAAGCGATAAAAAGTACAATAAAACTATCTACCAATTGTGATACAAGGGTAGAGCCTGTTGCTCTCAGCCACACCATTTTATTGCCTGTTGCTTTTTTAATCTTATGAAAGACCCAAACATCTAATAATTGACTTACTAGAAAGGCTACTAAACTTCCTGCGATAATCCACATGCCTTGACCAAAAATACTTTCAAAAGCGGTTTGCATATTGTCAATTCCATTTGCTTTTTGAGAACCTGTCCAGAAACTAGTATCCGCCGGTATAGCCATTGCTAAATAGAACATAATAAAAGCATAACTAATTAAGCCAATGGCAATGAAAGAAATTCTACGAACGGCTTTCGGACCAAAATACTCATTCACTATATCGGTCATGACAAATTCAATGGGCCATAGTAAAACGCCACAAGTAAGTGTAATGGTTAATCCTTTTTCACCCAAAAAGTTAAATGGCTTGGGTATTAATCCAAATACTTTTTCAAGAGAAAATAATTTTCCTCCTATACATTCTGCAATGAGGGCGTTTGCCACAAAGAATGTACAAAGGATAACAAATAATTTGGTTGGTTTATCGGTTAGGATTTTAGATAGCATGCCTAAAAATACAATAAAAAAACCTCTTATCATTTAAGAGGTTTTTAATTTTTATTCTTGCATCATTTTTTCAATAGCTTGTGCAATACTTTCCGCATTAGGTTTGGAGAAGTAATCTCCATCTGTTGCATAGGCTGGTCTATGAGCTTGAGCGGTTATTGTTTTTGGAGCCACATCCAAATAACGATAGCCATTTTGCAATTCCATTACTTGTTGATACATATAAGCACTTGCTCCACCCGGTACGTCTTCGTCTATGAATACAATTCTGTTAGTTTTTTTCAAGGATTCAACAATTTTATATTCCGTATCGAAAGGTAAAAGGGTTTGAACATCGATAAGTTCACATGAAATACCTTTCGGTGCTAAATAGTTTTTCATAGCGTCTTGAATTATACGAAGCGTTGATCCATAGGAAACAATCGTTACATCTGTACCTTCTTCAAGAATTTCAGGAATACCTAATGGTACCGTAAAACTGCTTAAGTTGTTTGGTACTTGTTCTTTTAATCGATATCCATTTAAGCATTCAATAACAATTGCTGGCTCGTCTGATTGTAACAAGGTATTATACATACCCGCCGCCTGCGTCATATTTCTTGGTACGCATAAATACATACCTCGAATAGCATTGATGATCATGCCCATTGGCGATCCACTATGCCATATACCTTCTAATCTATGTCCGCGTGTACGAACAATGATAGGGCATTTTTGTCCGCCTTTAGTTCTGTATTGTAAGGTTGCTACATCATCACTTAAAGGTTGAAGTCCGTACAATAAGTAGTCTAAATATTGAATCTCTGCTATTGGTCTCAAACCTCTCATTGCCAAACCAATACCTTGACCAATAATTGTAGCTTCTCTAATACCGGTATCAGTAATACGATAGCTACCATATTTTTCTTGTAAGCCTGCAAATGCTTGATTTACGTCGCCAATCTTACCTACATCTTCACCAAAAGCTACAACGGCTGGATTATTTGCAAAGAGTTGGTCGAAATACATATTGAGTATTTCATAGCCATTAAGCGTATTTGATGACTCGTCGAATACAGCAGGAATTACAGGGATTTTACTAACTGCTTTATTAGATTGAGAGTAGAGGTGAGAATTAAATTTATCTTTATTCTCTTCACATAATTGATCGTAGTATAATTGCAAATTGATTGTAGCCTGAGACGAAGTAGTACAAAGGGCTAAAACCTTTTGAATCATTTGCATGATATCTTTTCGGATCGGTTCTTTTATGGCTTTAAGCTGGGTAACTAATTGTGCAATTTGTTCGCCATAAGCATGTCCTTCAAAAATAATTTGCGTACAATATTGAGCTGTTGTTTCAATTTGTGCTTTGATAGGTTCAATAAATTGATTCCAAGCTTTTTGTTTAGATTGACGTGCTTCTTCTTTTGCAACTTCTTCTAATTGATTTAGTTCTTCTTCATTGCTTATAGCATTTTCCAAGATAAACTGACGCATTTTTAAAATACAGTCAAAATCCTTTTCCCATTCTAATCGCTCTTTACTTTTATAGCGCTCATGAGAACCACTCGTGGAGTGCCCTTGAGGTTGCGTTACTTCTTGGATGTGAAAGATAGCAGGTATTTGTTGCTCTCTTACTCTTTGTATGCCATTCTGAATAGTGCTTACTAAAGAAGCATAATCCCATCCTTTAATTTTATAGATATCAATACCGCCTTCTGTCTCATTGTATTGCATTCCAGCTAAAGCGGTAGAAATTGAATTTTTTGTTGTTTGGTAACTTCTTGGAACGGATATGCCATAACCATCATCCCAAACAAAAACGGCTAAAGGTACTTTTAGTACACCAGCTGCATTGATACTCTCCCAAAATAAACCTTCAGAAGTGGAAGCATCTCCTATGGTACAAAAAACAACTTCATTGCCTTTATTGGTAAATTGTTCGAAGCCTTTTTGAAGGCTAGGTTCGTTTCTATATAATTTAGATGCATAGGCTAGACCTAAACCTCTAACCATTTGGCCTGCAGTAGGAGAGATATCGCTTGAAGATTGCGGTTCATCAATTAAGTTTTTCCATTCACCTTGCTCATCTATCCATCTGGTACCATAATGGCCATTCATCATTCTACCACCTGTAGAAGGCTCATCAGTGGTGTTAGGATTGGCATATAATTGTGCAAAAAATTGTTCTACATTAGACATGCCTGTGGCAAACATAAGCGTTTGGTCTCTGTAATAACCAGAGCGAATATCACCTGCTTGCATTTGTTTGGCTACAGCTATTTGTGCTAATTCTTTACCATCTCCGAAAATGCCAAATTTAGCTTTTCCGGTAAGTACTTCTTTTCTTCCAATCAAACTTGCTTCACGACTTGTAATAGCTAATTTATAATCAGCTAAAACTTCCTGCTTAAATTCCTCAAATGATAATCGACTCGATTTTGAGCCTGCTGCTTGTTGGGGCATAAATTATATAAATTCTAAGAGTGTAAAGGTAAAATATTATAGCAATATTATTGCCTTTTTTAGGCTATTTGCATAAAAAAACGAGCCTATTAAGCTCGTTTTTTAGAATAAATAGATAATAATTGCTTTACTTACTTTATTTGGCTAATCCATTTAATTTGTTGTTGAGCTAAATTGCCAATTGTAGGATTTTGCGTAGTGTAGCAAGCCGTTACAATGTAATTGTTCTGTTTAGTTATTAATTTACCATTGCTTTCAGCAATAAGTTGAGCAGCACTTCCAAATCCTTTATACACTTGAAGAGTGTCTTTTAAAGTTGGTGTAATTTCAATTGCATTGGAGATACTTGCAAAGGCTACTTGTGCTTTTAAGGCATGGTTCCAATAAAAGTTTAAAGTGTCATATTCCGACATGAAATTGGCAAATTGTAATTTTGATTTGCCACCAACCGCTAAATTGGTATTCAAAGGCATATGTTTAAGGATAAATGGGCTTGAACTAGAAACTGGATTGCTTAAAGCAAATAATAGATAATTATTCATTTCATCCATGGCAACGGTTGCAGCTGCACCCATTAAATTATTGCCTATCCCATCAATCAATTGTAGGTTTTTATTGATAGTATCTCTTTTAGCTAAGTATATGCTGTCGGTATAAAATATAAAATCGCCATAAAAAGCACAGCATTTTTTTAAGATCGAATCTTGTTTCACTCCAATGTATAAAGTGTTGGGACTAGTTGCAAAATTGTATAACTGCACTTCTTGATTTACTCTAACGCTTCCAGTATTGGTGTCTTTAGAACATGAAGAAACTGCAATGGTGCTGATTAGTAGTGCAGATAAAATGCTTGTTAATTTCATTTGTTGTAAATTTTAATGTTTAAAAGTACAAAAATTAATTGGGTATAATTTCTTTTTTGTGTTGGTATATTATTCGAACTACTTGAATAATAACCGTGAGCAATATTAGTCCCATACCTATATAAAAACCAGGATGCAATTCCTTATTTTCATTAAAAAATAAAAAGGCAAGCAAGATTCCATAAACTGGTTCCATATTTACCGAAAGGGTTACGGTAAAGGAACTTAATTTACTTAATGCAGTAACAGCTAATGATTGAGCCCACACCGTACAGCACAAACTAAGGATTAGTAGCCATATCCAATCATATTCTTGAGGGATTAGGCTCATTTCAGGTGTAACATAAAAAGCAAAGGGCATCAAGCAAGTCAATAACAATATGCCAATACCCATTTCGTAAAAAACAGTGGTACGTGCAGGATAAATACCAGCCACTTTTTTATTAATGACTGTAAATACGGCACTTAATATGGCAGCTATGACGCCAAATAAAATGCCCAAGCCAAAAGAAAGCTGAAATTGATATATGCAATATACCCCCACTATGGCTAATAAGCCCAAGAAGAGTTCAATATTATCTCTTTTTGTTTTGTTGAATAGGTGATCTAACAGTGAGGTAAAAATGCTAGCAGTTGAAAGACATACCAGCGCAATAGAAGCATTGGAGAATTTAATGGCTGCATAGAAGGCAACCCAATGCAAGCCCATCAATATGCCTACCCAAGCCATCTTTTTAAGATGAGCTTTTTCAATTTTAATCCATTGCTTTCTGTAACTGATGATAAAAAACAAGAGTAGAGCAGTGAGCAACATACGGTACCATACTAATACAGGCGCACTTAAAGTAATAGCTTTCCCAAGCACTCCGGTAAAACCCCAGAGCAATACGGCAATGTGTAATTGTATTAATGATTTTTTCATGCTTGCTACAAATGTACTTTTCGTAGATTTAAATTCATATTATTTTTGAGAATTATCCCTAAAAACTAAAGATAGTTTTAACTAAATCATTAAATTTGTTGAAATCTTTAATAACCTATACTTTCTTTTACCGTAATCAATGAATAATACTTATCACGATTTAGTTGAACAAACTTTCGATTTCCCTCAAGAAGGATTTGAAGTAAAAGACAATAATTTATTTTTTAACGACTTAGATATAAAAAAGTTAATTGATAAATATGGTACGCCTTTTAAATTAACCTATTTGCCTAAGATAGGTCAACAAATTAATAAGGCTAAAGATTTGTTTGCAGCTGCGTTTAAAAAACATCGATATACAGGTTCTTATTCTTATTGCTATTGTACTAAAAGTTCTCATTTTTCTTTTATTGTCGAAGAGACTTTAAAACACGGTGTTCATCTAGAAACTTCCTTTGCATACGATTTAGAGATTGTAAAACAGTTGTTTAGTAAGAGAAAAATTAATAAAGAAACTTATATCATTTGTAATGGGTTTAAAACAAAAGCGTATACAAGGGGTATTGCACGTTTGATCAATGATGGTTTTAAGAATGTTATTCCTGTTTTAGATAATACCAATGAGTTTCAAGACTATAAAAAATCTATTCGTTCAAAAGATCCAGTAAATATTGGCTTACGTATTGCTACGGAAGAAGAACCTACCTTTGATTTTTACACCTCTCGTTTAGGTATTCGTAAACAAGAAGTATTAGAATTTTATATTGATCAAATAAAAGGAAATAATAAATTCAATCTCAAAATGCTCCATTTCTTCATGAATAAGGGTATTAAAGATGATATTTATTACTGGAGTGAATTAAATAAGGTTGTCAATTTATATTGTCAATTAAAAAAGATTTGTCCAGAATTAACAGGATTGAATATTGGTGGCGGATTGCCAATTAAGCATTCCTTGGGTTTTGATTATGATTACAGTTATATGATTAACGAAATCGTAAGAACTATTAAAGATGTTTGTAAAAAGAATAAAGTAGATGTACCGGATATTTATACTGAATTTGGTTCATTTACGGTAGGCGAGAGTGGGGCAGTTATATATAGTGTCCTTGATGAGAAAATGCAAAATGATCGAGAGATTTGGTATATGATTGATAGTTCATTCATTACTACTTTGCCAGATACCTGGGGTATTGGTGAGAAATTTTTAATGTTGCCTATTAATGCATGGAATAAAGAATATCAAGAAGTGCACTTAGGTGGATTGACTTGCGATAGTCATGATTTTTATACTTCAGAAGAACATATCAATGCAGTGTTTTTACCTAAAGTAGAAACAAAAGCAGGTGGTGATCCTTTATACATTGGCTTTTTTCATACTGGAGCATACCAAGATCAACTTTCTGGATATGGAGGCATTAAACATTGCATGATACCATCGCCAAAACATGTAGTGGTGGAAAGAAATAAAAATGGTGAATTAGAAGATTGGTTGTATGCTAAGGAACAAAGCTATCAGAGCATGCTTAAAATTCTAGGTTACATCAAATAAGTAGTATAATCTTATCTTTATTTTACTGTAATTTACTTTAGGTGAATGTTTTAAACGATTGATTTATAACAACTTATTCAATATTTAAAATAAGCCACAGAATTCATTGGATTTCTAAATATTTTTTTTGATATTTGTAACGTTATTGATGGGTTAGTCAGTATCGTTCTTGCCGTTTTGTTTGTTGCGAACAAAACGGTTTTTTTTGACCATCAATCAATAATTTGCTTTTGCATATAGTCATCAACCGTACTAAATAAAAATTCAGGATATAATTGATGAAATTTAGTACTAATAAATCCTCCTAATAAAGGTCGGGCTGCAGTTTGTTGCAATTCTGCTGTACATAGAGGAATTAAATCATAACTAGCATTCGGAAAATATTTCAATACCCTTAGCGCTAGAGCAACTCTATTCATATAATCTGTACTGCCGATATTGAACACACCTTTATGTTGATCCTTCAAAAGTAAAAACATGGCTTTAGCAATATCCATTGCATTGGTTGGGGTAGCATATTGATCAATAGGTAATTTTAAGGTAAGGTGCTTACCTTCTTTACATTGCTGAATAATTCGTGCAATGAAATTCTTACCTCGTTCCTCATCTCCATAAACATTAGTAATTCTGATAACTAGTGCATTATCATATTGCAATACACTTTCTTCAGCCAATAACTTATGTTTCCCATAAATACTAATAGGATTTATAGCTGCATCTTCTTGATAAGGGCCTTTTAAGCCATCATAAATATAATCTGTAGAAAGGTATACTAATTTAGCATTTGATGCTTTAGCTATTGTAATAATATTTAAAGTGCTTTGCACCGTTTTTTCGTAACTCTCTTCTTGATGTTGTTCGCAATAATCAACATGGGTTAAAGCGCCACAATGAACAATGATGTCGGGTTTCCAACTGAGTAAATCAAAATTATCAGGATGATTTAGATCAAGGGTATTGAAGAAAACACAATGATCTGTTGGGTATGAAAAATAAGATCCTTTTACATTCCAGCCCTGTTTATCAAAATGCTGAAGACAATTACTGCCTACTAATCCTGATGCACCAATTATAAAAACGTTCATAGTATTAAATATTAAAAAACCACCCGAAGGTGGTTTGGGGTTTTATGCAAAATTTAATTTAGGCATTTCTTGAGGATATTCCTTGTTGTCTAATTTAGTACGTAATTTTTTGAACACTTCTAAAGTAGTATCAATATCTTCATCGGTATGCACCGCTGTTGGTATCAAACGCAACATAATTTGTCCTTTAGGAATAACAGGATATACAACAACAGAACAGAAAATGTTGTGGTTTTCACGCATATCATAAATCAATTGTACAGCATCAAATAATCCGCCACTTAAAAATACTGGTGTTACTGGTGTATTGGTAACACCAATATTAAAACCACTTTCCTTTAAACCATTTTGTAAACGATTTACATTGTGCCAAAGTTTAGCTTTTAATTCAGGTTGAGTACGAATTAATTCTAAGCGCTTTAAGGCGCCAACTACTATTGGCATGGGCAAAGACTTAGCAAATACTTGAGAGCGCATATTGTAGCGCAAGAAGGTTAGTATTTTTTTGTCTCCAGCAAAAAAGCCACCAATACTAGCCATAGACTTAGCAAAGGTTGAGAAATATACATCAATTTCTTTCATGCAGTTTTGTTCTTCTCCAACACCAGCACCTGTTTTCCCCATAGTACCAAAACCATGTGCATCGTCTACCATTAAACGGAATGGGTATTTAGCTTTTAATGCCGCTATTTCTTTAATTCTACCTTGACTTCCACTCATACCAAACACACCTTCTGTGATTACTAAAATACCACCACCTGTTTTTTCGGCTAATACTACTGCTCTTTGTAATTGTTTCTCACAATCTGCTACATCGTTGTGTTTATATACATAACGATGTCCTGGCACTAAGCGTAGTCCATCAATAATACAAGCATGAGATTCTGCATCATATACGATCACGTCATGACGTCCACAAAGAGCATCAATAGCAGAAACTACACCTTGGTAACCATAGTTAACCAACATAGTATCTTCAGTGCCAACAAACTCAGCAAGATTTTTTTCTAATAATAAGTGATTATCAGAATTACCACTCATCATTCTAGCCCCCATTGGGTATGCCATTCCATATTGAGCTGCAGCATCTGCATCTGCTTTTCTTACTTCAGGATGATTTGCTAAACCTAAATAATTATTTAAACTCCATACGATGCGCTCTTTTCCCTGGAACATCATTCTGTTTCCAATTTCTCCTTCTAATTTTGGAAAAGCAAAATATCCAGGAGCTTTTTCAGCATAATCACCGATTGGACCTAATTTATTCTCAAATTTTGCAAATATGTCTGCCATAGTATATGATATTATTGTTATGAAAAGTTTTGATGTGCAAAATTAATAAAAAAAAAGTAGTTGTTTATGCTACTTTATCCTCAAATTTGCACAATAAATCGATTGCTGATATGAAAATGCCTCTAATTATTCGCTTTTTTATAATATTTATTTTTTCCCCTTCTCTTGTTTTTGCTCAAAAAAGCGCTGTGGAAAGACCCAAATTAGTGGTAGGTATTGTAGTAGATCAAATGCGATGGGACTATTTATATCGCTTTGCGGATCGATATGGGAAAGACGGTTTCGCGCGTTTACTTAAACAAGGTTATAGTAATGAAAACTGTATGATTAACTATTTGCCAGCTTTTACTGCTCCTGGTCATTCTTGTATTTATACGGGTTCGGTTCCTGCTTTAAATGGTATTGCTGGTAATGATTGGATTGACAATAGAACTTTACAATCGGTGTATTGTACCGAAGATAAAAAAGTATTGCCTATTGGTGGAAGTAAAAAAGCTGGACAAATGAGTCCTGAAAATTTATTAGCTACAACAATAACGGATGAATTACGATTAGCTACCAATAATCAATCGAAAGTTTTTGGTTTCTCCTTAAAAGATCGCGGTAGTATTTTACCTGCAGGTCATTTGTCAAACGGTTCTTTTTGGTTAGATGATAGCACCGGCAATTTCATGACCAGTTCCTATTATATGAATGCACTTCCTAATTGGTTACAAGCATTTAATGCTGCTAATAAAGTGGATTCTTTTTTAGCTCTAGATTGGAATACGTATTATCCAATATCAACTTATCAGCAAAGTTTAGCAGATCAAAATGATTTTGAGGGATTATTTAAAGGGGAGTCATCAAGTGCTTTCCCACATATAACGCATACTTTTATAGGTAAGGATAAAGGTATCATTAGAAAGATCCCAGCAGGTAATTCGCTTACTTTACAAGTAGCTACTACATGTATTAATGAGGAAAAATTAGGTACAAGCAATACGGATTTCCTATGTATTAGTTTATCTTCTACCGATTATATTGGTCACCAATATGCACCAAACTCCGTTGAAATAGAAGATACGTATATACGATTAGATAAAGACATTGCTTCATTTTTACAATATCTAGATAATACAATTGGCAAAGGAGCGTATCTTGTATTTTTAACTGCTGATCATGGTGCTGCACATAATGCCAATTATTTAAAATCTGAACATATTCCTGCAGGCATTGCTGATGAAAAGGAATCTTTAAAAGCATTAAAAAACTATTTAATTGCCTCCTTTGGCAAGGATTCTATGGTACTTGGTTTAGAAAATTATCAAGTTGTTTTTAATGAATCTTATATTGCAGATCAAAAAATGGATAGAAATCTTGTTCGTTCTAAAGTAATGGATTGGGCGCGCAATCAAGCCTCTGTTCAGTTTGTTATTGATTTAGAACATGTTCAAGATGCTGTAGTTCCTGCTTCTATAAAAGAAAAGGTTATAAATGGATATAATACGCAAAGAAGCGGTAGCATTCAATTGATATTAAATCCTGCTTGGTACGACGGGCATAGTAAAACAGGAACTACACATGGTACATGGAACCCTTATGATGCGCATATTCCTCTTTTATGGTATGGTTGGCATATTCCAAAGGGTAGCTCTAATAAAGAAGTTTATATGACCGATATAAGTGCTACTTTAGCAGCTTTATTACATATTCAAATGCCCAATGCGTGCATTGGTAGGTCAATCTTTAATAATTAATTAGTTATGGGTAAATATATCGTAAAGGTTTTAGAAACCGAATATTTAAATTTAGATGTAAAACGTTTTGTGGTTGAACGACCATTAGATTATAATTTTATTCCTGGGCAAGGAACTGAAATTGCTATTAACAAACCCAATTGGGATACACAATTTAGAGCATTAACGTTTACTAATTTGGAATCTGATACGCATCTTGAATTTATTGTGAAAATTTATAGAGATCACAATGGGGTTACCAATGAGTTAAGTAAAGTAAATGCAGGTGGTGAATTAATAATTCAAGAAGCATTTGGAGCTATTACTTATCAAGGTCCGGGTGTTTTTCTTGCTGGAGGTTCTGGCATTACTCCTTTCTTGGCTATTTTCAGAAAATTACATAAAGAACAAAAAATTGCAGGCAATCGCTTGATTTACTCCAATAGAACTGAAGAGGATGTAATTTTAGTAGACGAATTAAACACAATGCTAGGTGAGCAATTGATTTATTTTTTCTCACATGAAAACACCATTGGTTTTTCTCATCATCAAATAGATAGAAATTACCTTATTGAAGCAATACGATCTTTTGACCAATATTTTTATGTGTGCGGACCAGATAGTTTTGTAAAAGCGATATCAAAAATTTTAGTTGATTTGGGCGTGCAAGCAACTTCATTGGTTGTTGAACATTAAGGTCTTCCTCCACCAGCAAAACGTCTGTTCCAATAGCTCTCATGAAGTGAACTAATCATTACTCCACCAGAAGTAGAAGCGTGCACAAAAAAGTGATTGCCTAAGTAAACACCTACATGGCCAATATGTCTTCTTCCGCTTTTGAAAAAAACTAGATCGCCCTCTGTCATATCATCAAATGAGTAGAGCTTAGTACTTTGTTGATATTGTTCTTGGGCTGTGCGTAATAATTGTTTTTTATAAATATCTAAAAACAACATTTTAGTAAAGGAAGAACAATCAATGCCTGCTTTGGTATTACCTCCTAATCGGTAACTTACACCATACCATTCCTCAATCAAATAGTAGAGTGGTAAATTGGTAATTTGCTTTGGTAAGCAACCCATTAATGAAGCATATTTTAATTGTAATTCGTCCGTGGTAGCTGGTTTGATAGTTTCAAAGGTTCTTCGAACCGTATCGTTACTAATTTCAATTTTATCTTTAAAACTTCCTTTCTTAAAATTATTACCTCCCATTTCTATTTGTGTAAGAAAATGAGGCTCATTGTCTTGTTTTTCTTCCTTAGGTATGGGATCAAAAAGTCCGCAACTGGCAAAGAAGCTTGCCAGCAGTAAAGTTGATAATAGAAGGGTAACGTTTTTTTTCATAATAGTACAATAAACAAAGCCACATCGTGAGATGTGGCTTTTTGTGTAGCGAGGACAGGGATCGAACCTATGACCTTCGGGTTATGAGCCCGACGAGCTACCGCTGCTCTACCTCGCGCTGAGATTGCAAAGGTAGTCAATAAATGTTTAGGATACAAGTTTTTATCCAAGTATTCTTTAATTAATTACTAATTATAGTTTTAATTACCACATTCCGTAGTATTTTTACGCTATCTATGGCTACTCAATTTCAAGCTGGTTTTGTAAA
>Ga0222712_10001032_pt1 | contig 35786 bp, 54 predicted proteins | sample C33_657DmetaG_FD_165043 | JGI IMG/M metagenome (GOLD analysis project Ga0222712, IMG submission 165043) | Estuarine water microbial communities from San Francisco Bay, California, United States - C33_657D | ecosystem: Environmental > Aquatic > Marine > Unclassified | place: USA: California...
GATTGGCACGGCAGATGGCGGGCTGACCATCCTCCTCCGCGACCTACTCGACGAAGCGAGACTCAAGGCGACGGACTTGTGGACCTGCGACCCATCCGTGCGAGAGCGGCCCCACTTGGTGCATCCCGGCATAATGTATTACGCCGTGGACGCGCTGAACTCGACGGTGTTGGAGTACCACGTGAAGTACGCCGAAGGCCCCGCGCTGGTCCTGTGCGATGGGGGCAACAAGCCAGCGGAGTTCAACAAGTACGCCAAGTTCCTGCGGTCAGGCGATGTGATTATGGCCCACGACTACGCTCCCGACCACGACACCTTTAAGAACGTGATGCAGAACCAGCATTGGAACTGGTGGGAAATCAATGACAATGACATCGCCACGGTTTGTCAGACGCACGACCTTGTGCCATTTATGCAAGAGGAGTTCCAGCGGGTCGCGTGGTGCTGTCGGAGGAAGGCGTGAAGCGGACACCGCTCAAGCGTAAGAAGCGCCTGACGAGCAACGCCAAGCCAAAGCCGCGTCAACGCATCAAGGCTAAACCGCGTAGCTCCGTGGAGTTCCAGCGGGTCTATGGCTCCAAGCGCCGGGTGGAGTTCGTGAAACGGATGGGGTGCTGTGTGTGCGGCAAGACGCCTTGCGAGAACGCGCACATCAAGTCGGGCGGAATGGGTCGCAAGGCGGACTACCGCGACATCATCCCGCTCTGCTCGGCCTGCCACCGGCTTCAGCACCAGCACGGCTGGAAGGCCCTCAAGCTCGACCAGCAGTTGCTCGAAGGGCTGGCCTATATGACGCAGGTGGCGTGGGCGACAAGGCCGAATGATTGACCTCGCCACGTTCTGCAAGGCGAAGGGGTTGCCGGTGCCGGTGGCGGAGTATCGGTTCCACCCGACCCGCAAGTGGCGGATGGACTGGGCGTGGCCCGAGCATCGCGTGGCGCTAGAGATTGATGGCGGCGTCTGGGTACATGGAGCGCACGGCAGAGGGACGGGCATTGTGCGGGACCAAGAGAAGGGGCGGGAGGCGGCGGCATTGGGCTGGCGCGTCCTGCGTTGTCAACCGAAGGAGTTGTTTACCGCGTCAGTCATTGACGCACTCACCCGCGCCCTCAAGTGGCGCATTACGGAGGAAGGATGACCGAAGGAACGATGTCGATTTCAGAAGCCGCCAAGATGCTCGGCCTCTCGCGTCAAGTCATTTTCGTCTGGGTCAAGCGCGGCAAGCTCCCGGCGGTCAAGTCTGAAGGCAAGCGCGGCGATTGGCGCATCACGCGGTCCTCGGTCGAGGGAATGCTTGGCTCACCCGAGCTTGCTGTCTCGCATCGCAAGCGTGGCCTGCTGATTGGCAAGCCAAAGAACCGGGCCGTTGCATATGCAACGGATATGCAAAGCGTTGGGGCGTAAGGGTTTAGGGGTCGCTATTGACAAACGGTGCCGGGGCTTTAATTTCTATCGTGTAGTTCAACCCCGACACAGGAGCAGACGATGACCAGCAAGGTTTACGAAGTTTCGATGAGTGACATCATCATTGAGGTATGGTTTGCGGCTGAACTAAAGTTGTGGGCGGGTTGTCTGGTTGAACACGACACACGCTATACGGTTGGCAAGCCGTGGTATGCGGTTTCACGCGACGAGTCGTTCGCGCAGGGCGGTCTGTATTGGTACGCGCACACGCAAGCGGCAAAGTTGTGCCAAGCAGAGACCGTCTAAACTACCCCGACACGGAGATTGACAATGACCGCAGGTTACATCGCTCGCGCTATGCTCAAGAAGCACGGCCTCCGCTTGGCTCGCGTCAAAATCGGCGCACGGGCCTTCCGCTACGAGTACGTCCTGCCCGCCATCAAAGGCGGCTATGACGCACACGACATCGCTCGCGCTACGCTTTGGCACTCTGTGAACCGCGCCCTCGACCGGGTACCCGAATGACGGAGTGGTATGTGATTGACAACGAGGGCAACGTCGTGCGTACGGTCTATGCTCGGACCAAGACCGACGCACGGCGGGTCGTTGGCGACCGCAGTACGGTCATTTCAGCCTTGTCGTGGAAGTACGATTACCACAAATGGAGGCCGGTACGGACGGTCGCCACGGATAAGGTGCAGGTGCAAGAGCGGACGGGCGGACCCAAGTTGTCTGCCGGATTGCTTGGCACGGCACACGCGGCACAGGCGCTTGGCATCACGGCTCGACGCTTACGGCATATCACCGAACGCCTCGCCATTCAGCCCGAGCGAGTTGCGTATGGGTCGCGGGAGATTTATGCCTATACAGCCGCGCAGGTCGAAGCGATTCGTCGGCGTATCACCTCATCTCTTGGAGGCACAGATGATTGAGACGGTCATCATTGCAGGCGTCGTTGGGTCGGCAGTCGGTATGCTCGTCGCCAAGCTCTACATTGCCAGCATCGTTGAGGACAAGCACACCGATTCTTACGAGGAAGGCTGGTCGCACGGTTACGATGTGGGCCTACAAGCCAACCGTCCCAAGCGGACGCGCAAGCTAAAGACGGACCTATGATAATTCGTTGCCCAGTCTGCGATGACGGACGCACGGACCTCGCCGCCATCAAGACCCATAACATCCTCTGCGCCGAGTTTGGCGAGCGGTCCTACCCGGCTCCGGTCCATGCGTAAGGCCCTCGACATCGCGGCGACCATCGCCCTGCTTGCCTGCACCATCCCGCTGGTTCTCTTGCTTGCTCTCACGCGCATCCCAGCGAACTACCTGAAGCGGAGGAACTATGGCAGGGGACTTTGACATCGGCCCAGCCGATTACGAGGCGGATATGAGTGACAACGGCAAGGGCGATACGCCACGGCCTATCGTCGTAGACCAAGAGACCTACAAGAAGAATTGGGAACAGACGTTCCCGAAGCCCCAAGAGACGCTGGGAGACCCCGAGGAGTGACAATCCGCGCCTCGGTCCTTATCGCCTCACACCGTCAGCAGTTCCTCCCGCGAGCGATTGCCTCGGTGTTCGCCCAGACCTTGCCCAAGCACGAACTTCAACTGCTCGTCAACTACTCGGCAGACCCCGCGCTGTTCCTCACCAACTGGAACGACCTTTGCTCGATTGCCAAAGGCGAGTACGTCTGCATCTTGGGCGACGATGACACGATGGAACCCGCGTATATCCAAACGTGTATATCGGCGCTTGACGCCTCGGGCGCGGACATCGCCTACACGAACGTGCAAGGCATTGACGCGCACGGCTACAAGACCGCCATCTACGAACCTCCCTCCCTCATCACCCTAGACACGATGCGCGGCGGCAACAAGATTTGGTCTAGCTCCATCGTCAAACGCGAATTATGGCAACGCATCGGCGGCTACGATATGCCTATCCCCTACGTCCACGACTACGACTTCTGGGTGCGATGCCTACAAGCCGGTGCCAAGACCGAGTACGTGCCAATCGTCGGCTGGAACCACTACGCGCACAACGAAGGCCGCGTCACTACGACCTCTGACAAAACCGAGGCGTGGGCCGCGTTTGACAGCAAGCATCCCGGCTTCCGATTGACGCGCTGACTCGTTATAGTAACTTTGATAATATGCCATTCCCGAAAGGACAGCCCAGACCGCCCGGTGCGGGACGCAAGAAGGGAACGCCCAACAAGGCGACCAAGACTATCCGTGAGGCGTGGATTGAGGCGTTCAACCTCGTCAACGAGCGCATCCCGTTGCATGAGTGGGGCGCGTCGAACCCCGAGAAGTTCTACCCGCTTGCCACGAAGCTCATCCCAATCGACGTGACCTCTGGCGACAAGCCGCTCGCCCCATCCTCTATCCGCGTGGAACTGGTAGCCGCCAATGCCGATGCCGACCCCGAATCCTGACGAGAGCAAGGACGATTTCATCGCTCGTTGCCTTGCCAACCCGACGATGAACGCGGACTACCCCGATAACGCGCAACGCTACGCCGTCTGCCAAGCGCAATGGTCAGAGGAGCGCGAGGGCAAGTTTAGCCCCGGCGTGTGACAGCCCTCCACGTTCCGACCCCCAAAGCGTTCGGCTTTCTCTACACGCCAACCCTCGGGGGCGTCCGCTACCGCGTGGCCTACGGCGGTCGAGGCTCTGCCAAGTCGTGGCAATATGCCCGCGCATTGCTTGTCCACGGCCTCTCCCAGCCGCTCCGCATCCTCTGTGCGCGTGAGTACCAAGCCAGCATCCGCGACTCGGTGCATCGGGTCTTGGCAGACCAAGTGACGCGGCTTGAGCTTGACAACTTCTACACGGTGCAGGAGTCCGCCATCTTGGGGGCCAATGGCACCGAGTTCTTGTTCAAGGGTCTCCGCCGCGACATCGCGCAGATTAAGTCCACGGAAGGCATTGACATCTGCTGGGTTGAGGAGGCCGAGGCGGTATCCGACTCAAGCTGGCGCACGCTCATCCCCACCATCCGCAAGGACAACTCCGAAATCTGGGTGACCTTCAACCCGGCGATGGAATCGGACTCGACCTACCAGCGGTTCATTGTCAAGTCGCCCGAGCGGTCGATTGTCCGCAAAGTCAGCTACACCGACAACCCGTGGTTCCCATCGGTGCTGAAGCAAGAGGCGGACGCTCTGCTCAAGGCGGACCCCGAGGCGCACGCGCACGTATGGGGCGGCAAGCCGTGGGCGCGGTCGGATGCGCAGGTGTTGGCAGGCAAGTGGCGGGTGATGGACTTTACGCCAGAGAAGGGTTGGCAGGGGCCGTACTTCGGCGCGGACTGGGGCTTCTCGCACGACCCGACCGTCCTCATCAAATGCTACACGCACGACAATCGGCTCTACCTCGACCACGAAGCGGGCGGTATCCAGTTGGATACAGATGCCCTGACTCGCGCCTTTGACAGCGTGCCTGAGTCTCGGGCCTTTGTCATCCGGGCGGACTCGGCGCGGCCCGAGACCATAGCCGAGATGAAGAAGCGCGGGTTCCGATGCGAGGGCGCACCCAAATGGTCGGGGTCCGTGCAAGACGGCATCCAGCACCTCCGCTCCTACACCGACATCGTAATCCACCCGCGTTGCAAGCGAGCCATCGAGGAAGCCCGGCTCTGGCGCTACAAGACCGACCCGCGCACCGACGAGGTATTGCCGCATCTAGTCTCTGGCAATGACCACGTGTGGGACGCCGTGCGGTATGCGTTAGCGCCCCTTATCAAGAAGGGGCCGTCCGTGTTTGTCGTATAAGGGGTTGCGCGGTTGCTTGCTTTCGCGTTAGTGTTGTGCGTGGCAGACTCCTAACGCGGGGCCATCATTTGTCCGAACGCAAGTCCTTACTGTTGCGCGTGAGCGATGCGCTACGCGCCTTGTCAGGGAGTGGTGAGTCCTCCCGCTCCATTATGCCGGTGACGTATCCGAACTTCCCCAACGGCATACAGCAGATGCAGTTGGTCCGTACAGCGGACCCGAGCGAGTACCGCCGCGATGGGCGGACTATCCGTGTGCAGGGCTTTAACGCCCATCCCGTCGTTCACGCTTGCATCCGGGTGGTCGCGGATATTATGGCCTCGGTGCCGCTGGTCGTGCTAAAGGAAAAGGGGAACTACGAGTCTCGCGTAGGCGATGACAACCCGCTCCAGAAGCTCCTCGACTACCCCGGCCCTCGGTTTACCGCTCGCCAGTTCCGCGCCAAGTTCGCCGTGGACTTCTTGGGCTACGGCAACGCGTTCTTCGTGATGGAGCGCCCGAGCGAGAACCGCCCGCCTGTGGCCCTGCGTCCGGTCAATGCCGAGTCGCTTCAGCAGGTCTGGATTGATACCGAGGGCGACCCGCGCCGGTACGACTACGCGAACTGGGCTGGCATCATCGTCAATGTGCTGACCGAGGATATGCTTCATTTCCGCGACTTGGAGATGGGGCGTCCGTTCGAGGCTGATGTGTTCGGCTATCCGCGTGGGGCAACGTCCATCGGCTCCATCTTGGCGGACAACGAGGCCACGCAATACGTGCGGCAGGTGGTGACCAACGACGGCACCCCGACGTTCGCGGTGATTATGTCGGACGAGGCCACGACCGAGGACGCGGTGGCGATGCAGGACCGCTACACGGCCCGCGTGGTGGACCGAGGCAAGCGCGGTGTCCCGGCCTTCTTCGGCGCGGTCAAGGACATCAAGCCGCTCGGCTTCACGCTGTCCGACTTGGAGTTCCCTGACCTCCGGCGCGTCTCGCGTGAGGACATCTGCGCGGCGTTCGGCGTGGACCCTCGGATGATTGGTATTGCCTCGGCGTCGAGCGACGGCGGACTGTCTGGCATCCAGTACGCGGAAGCTCGTGCGCGGCTCGTCCAGCACACCATCGAGCCGCTGTTCTCGGCTTTTGAGGACGAACTCAACCATTGGCTCGCGCCCGAGTTTGGCGATGTCTGGGTGACCTACGACCACGACATCTTGCGCGACCTCGTAGAGAACGACACCGAGACCTCGACCCGTGTGCGGGCCGAGTTCGACGCTGGGCTTCGCACGTGGGAGGAGAGCCGCCGAGCCATTAAGCTCTCGCCGCTCCCCGAGCCGACCGATAGCTTGCTCAAGGTGATGGGGCGCGACCTCATCCCTGCCGCCGTCGCGGTCATCGACCCGTCCGCTATTCTCGACGCTCCGCCCGCCACCGACAACGAGCCAGCCTCACCCGAGGCCCCGTCCAAGCCGACCACCGAGGTTGAGGTCGAGGAGGACGAGGAGGAAGAAGGCGAGTCGGAGGAGATGGAGGAGGAGGAAGCCGACGAGGAGGAGAGCGACGAGGACGAGGAGGAGGACGAGTCCCGCGCCGAGGAGGTCACGAACTTCCCCGAGGACGGCAACGACAAGAAGGTCACGCTCCGTAACTCGCAATACGCGTTGTTCCCCGTTGGCGAGGCCGAGGACTTGCAAGAGAACTTCCCCGAGATTTGGTCGAAAGGCGGCAACGTCAAGGGCAACGAACAGTTCCGCAAGCTCGCCCCGATTGCCAAGCGCGGCGGTGTCCCTGACGGCGAGGCCGAGGAGAACGCCATCCGGCTCCGTGAGGCGTGGGTCGCCCGGCATCGTGGAGACTTCCAGCTTGCCGGAGTCGTGGCGCAAATCAAGTGGCTCGCGGTCGGTGACCGAGGGCTGGACCATATGCGAAAGGTCATCCGCGAGGCAAAGGACGCGCTGAAGGACCGAAGCCAGCCCGATGATGAGATGATGCGGAAGCGGGCCATCTGGGAGCGAGCGAACGCCGAACTGGACCGCACCGAGCAGACCTACAAGGCGACGGCAGAAGCGCTGTTCCGTGCCGAGCGTCCGAAGGTCACCAAGTCCATCTCCACGGCCCAGAGCTTTGCGGAGGCCCGTGCGCGAGTCCGTGCGGCCTACACGCCCGGTGGCGACCTCGACGAGAACTGGCGCGAGTCCTTCACCCCGCTCGTCTCCAAGACCTACGCCTTTGGCGCGAAGGAAGTCGCTGGGGCTGGGGCATCCATTGCCGCTGATACGGTCGAGGCGGGGCTGACCGGGCGGTCGGTCCAGACCGTGCGCGAAGCGATTCGTAAGCGCACCGAGCGCCTGTCGCGGCTCATTGGCGACACGACCGCGAAGGAAGTCTTGGCGGTGATTGAGGCGTCGGAGCGTGGCGGGCTGACGGTCACGGAGACGTCCCGCCTTGTGGCCCGTGCGGTCTACGGCGAGGACAAGGTGACCACGCGGTCGGACGCGATTGCGCGGACGGAGGCGGCGGGGGCCTTGTCGCAGGGGTCGTGGGACCAAGCGAAGGAGATGGGCGACCTCTACCGCTCGAAGGAGTGGCTGGCGTTCAACGATGCCCGCACCACGCACGGCCCAGAGGGGTGCGCGGGCGAAGGCCGTATTCCGATTGACCAGCCGTTCCGCTCGAACGGCCTAATGTATCCGCTGGACCCGATGGGGTCGGCGTCCGAAGTCATCAACTGCCGCTGTGTGTTGGCATACAGCGACCTCCCAGCCTAACCCGAGTATTGACGAATGGCAGACCTCAAGATTTCGCAACTGACGGACGGCGGCGCGTCACAGGCCGCAGACGAGTACGTGGTGGCCCGCTCCGGAAGTAACTTCCGGATAGACGGCGCCAGCGTAGCGGCGGCGGCTACCTCGGTCGGCACCCTGACCTCGCTGACGGTGAGCGGCACGACTTCGTTGAGCAATCGCATCGGGTTTAGCGCCAGCGCCAATCTCACGGCGGCAGGTCAAATCGGGCGACAGGCGGGGACTGGTCTAACGCTCTGGCCTGTTGGCGGGACGACCTACGACTTCGTGATGTACAACGCGGCTGGTACGGCGAACGTGATGGCTGTGCCGACCGGAACGACGAACGCTGTGTTCGATGGCAACCTCATCGTGGACACCAACACGCTCTACGTCGATGCGGCGAACAACCGCGTGGGCGTGGGGACGGCGAGTCCGAGTGTTGGGCTAGATGTTTCTGGGGCATCTGGAACAACGGCGGCAACGATTCGTGCAATCAATACTGGGACTGCTGTAGGCGATTATGCCATTTATCAGTTGAAGCAGGGAACTGGTTCAACGTGGCAGATGTTTGTCGGTGCCAATAACGACACGTTGACGTTTGGGCGTGGGGGCGTTGGGGACTATCTCTACTTGAACAACAGCGGCAACCTCGGCCTCGGGGTGACGCCGAGTGCGTGGGCATCAACGTGGAAGGCGCTTGAGTTTAGCTCGGCTACGCTGGCCTCTCGCACGGATGCGCGGGCGTTGTGGTTAAATAACAACGCCTACTTTGACGGCACGAACTTCAAGTACAAGAATACCGCTATCGCGCAGGCGTATGTGCAGGGAACGTCTGGCGAACACGCGTGGTTTAACGCCCCCTCTGGCACCGCCGGGAACACCATCTCGTTCACTCAGGCGATGACGCTGGATGCGTCGGGGAACTTGGGGGTGGGGACGGCAAGTCCAAACTTGAGTGGTGGGTCATCTGGTGGTGTTGCGTTGACCCTGTCCGCATTTCAGAGCGGTCGCAATGCACTGCTCGAACTCAACGGCACTCGAACGAGTTCTGGTTTTTCGAGCTACATCCGATTCTTCAACAACGCCGCCGCGACGCCATTTGCCGACATTCAGGGATTGCGTGGCTCGTCCGATACGACTGGCGACTTGGCATTTGCCACCAGCGGCACCGAACGCGCACGCATCACGGCGGTGGGAACATTGAATGTCGGAACAAATCCTGATTCTGGAGCGGTAGGCGCATATCTTGCAGGATATAACGGATTTGCGGCACAAATAAGCAATAACCTGTTTTATAATTTCAGCGGCACAAATGCTACCGGGACACGCACTTTCTATGTTGAAGGTGACGGCGATGTCTACAACACCAACGGCACCTATGGCACCATCTCGGACATCAAGCACAAGCAGGATGTCATTGACGCGCCGAGTCAATGGGATGACCTGAAGGCTATCCGGTTCCGCAAGTTCCGTATGAAGTCGGATGTCGAGGCAAACCCCGATGCGCCGTATCTGCTCGGTGTCGTGGCGCAAGAGCTTGAGCAGACCTCGCCGGGGCTAATCGAACAGCATCCCGACTTCGAGGAACAAGAGGTCACGGACGAGGACGGCAACGTCACGACCGAGCGGGTGCAGGTCGGCACCACCAAGACCGTCAAGTCGTCCATCCTGCTGATGAAGGCGGCGGTAGCCTTGCAGGAAGCGATGGCCCGTATTGAGGCGCTGGAAGTCGAAGTCGCCGCGCTGAAGGGTGGCGCGTGATAGCGTGGCTCAAAGGCATCGGGCGGCAACTGCTTCGGGCCTTCGGGCTGGGCAAGCCGAACCCGCCGCTCAACTGGGGGCAGACCGTGTTCCCCGTCGAGGACCGTGCCAAGCTCGACGCCCTCTGGGTCGCCCAACACGCGATTGTCACGGGGCGGGGCGGGACGGCGGTTAATCATTCACCGGATGAATTGCGGTATGGGATATACGCCTACGACCGCTTCCCCGACGGCTCGACCCATTGGGGCAAGTACTGGAAGCACAGCCGGGTCATCGTGGTATTAAAACAGCACGAGGACAACACGGCCCTCTGGTCGCATGAAGTGCGGCATGACGTACTAGGCACCGAAGAACACCCCGCGTTATACTTCAACGGCAGTTCTCTCAACCTTCCTTGAGGCTTATGACAGAGACCCCGCAGAACGTCACTATCCCTGCCACGCTCGCCGTGGGCATCCTCAACTATATGCGTCAGCGTCCCTACGCCGAGGTTGCGGCTGGGGTACAGGCGCTTGAAGCGGTCCTAAACGAGCAACTGCCAAAGGCCGAACCGGAGTAACCGATGAAGTCCACGCGCTACCACCTGACCGAAGCCGCCCCACAAATCCGTGCCGAGTCTGACCTCCCGCCCGGTATCGCAGGGCGCGTGTCGGGCGTGGCGCTGACCTACGAGGTGGTGGACAGCTACCAGACGATGTTCGCCCGCGAGTCTGCCAAGCGAACCATCAACAACAAGGTCTCGGCCCGCAAGGTTCCGCTCCTGATGGACCACGAACGGACCAGCAAGGCGCACGTGGGCGTGGTCACGGAGATGCGGGAGATGGGCGATGCGGTCGTGATGACCGCCGACATCTTTGACACTGCCGACGGTCGGGCCGCGCTGGAGTACGTCAAGGCGGTATTGGCAAGCGGAGCCTCGACGGGGTTCAGCATCGGGTTTATCCCGCGAGCCTCGGAAATGGTCACCGTCAATGGCAAGCCGGTCGAGCGGTTCACCGAGATTGAACTGCGCGAGGTGAGCATTACGCCGATGCCTGCCGTGCCGGGGGCGGAGATTGCCTCGGCGCGTAATGAGGATATGGAGACCACCGACCCGGTGGCTCAACTGGAGGAGGAGGAGTCGCCCGAGCGCACGGACGATGAACTCCTGCTACTTGCCGCTCGTGCCGCGTTGGATGCGCTTTCCGACGAAGCACGGATGGCATTGCTGGACTCGTACAAGCCCACGCCTACCATGACCGAGACGGCTTCGTCTGACGCCCCTGTGGTGTTGGATACGCCCACCTCGACGGACAGCACGGCACGGTACGCCAAGATGGAGGACCGTATCAAGGCGGTGCGGTCATCGTTCGTCCTACCCAAGTAACGAGAGAACACGACAATGAAGGCCCCACTGGTTTCCAAGAACCGCGCCGCGAACGAGTTCCGCGAGCAGGCGCACAAGCTCCGTGCGGAGCTGATGGACCCGACCGCCAGCTTCACGGCGGAGGAAGTTGAGAAGCGCACCGCTGACATCCGTGCGCTTGAGATGCGGGCGCAGTCTGCCGCCGAGTTCACCGCTGATGCCGAGGTCGCCCGTCAGGGTGGCGACGAGGGCCTTGTGCGGATGGACGTCAGCGGTGCTGACCGCACCGAGTTTGCTGGGATGAAGGACGCGAGCGAGAAGGTCCGCTCGGTTCTCGTCAAGGCGTTCCCCTCCATCGGCTCGTATGTCCGCGCCGTGGCGAAGGGGCCGGCGAATGCGAAGGAGGCCGAGGCGCTTCGCACGGTCGATATGATGACCCGCACCATCACCGGCTCGACCAACGGTGGTGAGTTCCTCCTCCCGCTCTCGCAGGTTCCCGAGATTTTCTCGGTGAGCAATGCCCAGCCGGGTCTGTTCCAGTACGCCCGCCGCTACAACGTGCCGGGCCGTTCGCTCCGTATCCCGTACCTCCTGCAGGACGAGGGGACTTCGACCCTTAACCGCCCGATGGCGGGTAAGATTGCGAACGTCACCATCGTTGGCGAAGGCGCGACCAAGCCGGAGCGTGACCCGAACTTCGGTCAGCGTCTCCTCACGATGTATAAGTACGCCGCTGTGACGGAGTTCGGTGACGAACTGCTTGGCGATGACTTCACCGGCGAGCTTCCCGCCGAGGTGACTGCCGCCGTCGGCGGGCAGGTCATCAACAAGATTAACGAGGACATCACCATCGACGGCACCGGGTCGAGCCAGCCGCTCGGCGCGTTCAACACCAACAACTCGGCGCTTCTCAAGGTCGTGCGTCAGACCGCGAACGAGTTCAAGGCGCGTGATGCCTTCCAGATGTATGAGCGTCACACCCACGGCCCGAACTCGGTGTGGATGATTTCCCGCCGCGTGCTGGCCCAGTTGTTCGCGATGCAGACCACGAACAACACGATGGTCACGTGGATTCCGAACCTCCGCGACAAGCCCCAGATGACCCTCCTCGGGCTTCCGGTCATTGTCACGGACCTCCTCCCGACGCTCGGGACCGAGGGCGATGTGGCGCTGGTGAACGGCGACTTCTACGCGATGGGCCTCCGTCAGGCTCTCACGGTCGAGTCCTCGATTCACTACAAGTTCGTGAACGACATCACCACGTACCGGTTCGTTGCTCGCGCCGGGGGCATCCCGCTCCCGACCTCGACCTATGCCTACGCGATTGACTCGTCGGGCAACAAGGTTGACGAGCATAGCCCGTTCGTCGTGCTGGACAACACGGCCTCTGCGTAAGCCGAGAGCCAAGCGGACAGTCTGTGCGGAGGGGGCCATCACCCCCTCCGCTTCGGCGCTTCCGTCAGCAGTTGAGGTGACCGTCCGTGTGAAGGCCCTGATTAACGGACAGGTATATGAGAAGGGCCAACAGATGATGCTCTCCACGGCACAAGCCGAGGAGCTATTTGCGGGAGGGGTGGTGGCGTCTCGGGAGCAGATTGACCGCGTGTGGGCGAGTGCAGGCCGGATACTGTCTCCGGGCCTTATCTCCTCGCACTACACGGCAACGCCCTACGACCCGTCCGCGCTCAAAGTCTTACAACTGACCGCCTACGACCCCGGCTCGGCGGTCTATCGCTACCACTCGGCGGCGAACACGGTGCCGGGCGTGGTGTCGGCACTCGTCCGCTACGGACATACGAACAAGCATTGCGACCTCCGCCAATGGGATACCGACATTGACTCGACCACCATCCAGTTGCTTTACGAGACAGCGGATGTGGTGCATAGCCATATGGACTACTGGGTCTTGCGGAACCAGCTTCGGCGGGGGACGCGGGACGGCCTGATGCAAGCCCTGACCTATCACGGCTCGGTCGACCCCGGCAATATGGCTGGCTCGGTCAAGGTCAACGACGGCGGGAACGATGACCGAATGGACGCCATCTGCTTCGGCGCCAGACCCTACCACCACCGCCTCGGCATCAAGCATTGGCTTCCTATCCCGATGCCGGTCGATGACTACCAGCAGATTGCAAAAGAAGAAGCCGTCAAGTCCAAGACGTTCCGCGTGGCGCACAGCCCGACGATGCGGCGCATCAAGGGGACGCAGGAGTTCCTTCGGGCCTGCGACTACCTCAAGATGCACGAAGGCATTGACATTGAGCCGGTGCTGATTGAGGGGATGGAACACGGCGCGGCCCTGCGGCTGAAGGCGTCCTGCGATGCGGTGTTCGATAGCTTTTGGTTGGGAATGCAGGGGTCGGGCTTGGAGGGCGGGGCGATGGGCAAAGCGGTCATTGCGGGCGACCCCAAGGCGCAGAACGATTTGGTGAAGCTCGGCATTCCGGTGCCGTGGACGGTGGCAAACGACGAAACCCAACTGAAGCAGGTCTTGGCGAAACTCGCGAAAGACCGTAGCTTCTATGCGGCAGAAGTTGAGCGGGTGCATCAGTACGTGCGGACCTACCACGACTACCCGGTGGTGGGGGCGAAGTACGCGGCAATCTTGACCGAGGCAAAGCGCAATGGCCCTCCCTACCGTAGCTGACCTAAAGACCTATCTACGCATTGAAAGCAACGCCGAGAATGCGTTGCTTCAGGCGTTACTCGACCGGGCAAAGGCGCAGATGGAAGTCTGGACCGATGTGCCGGTCACCGCTGTTAGCACGACGGCGGTGGACAGGGCGGATACGATTGACCCCCAGCCCTGCCTCTCGCTCATCTTTCCCCAGCGGCCTATTGGCACCACGGCGACCATCGTGGACTCCGAGGGCGTGACGGTCCCGGCGACCGACTACACTATCAATCAAGCCTCGGGCGTGATTTACGCCAATGCGGGCTACTCGTTCCCGTATGGCCCCTACACCATTACCACCAACTGCGGACTGTCTCTACGGGGCGATTACGCGAGAATAGAGCCGGTTCTGTCGCAATGCATCATCGACTTGGCGGCGGACCTCTATCAAAAGCGCACCCCAAATGCCGCCAATGAGACGGCGGCTGGTACCTCGATTAGCTGGGATGTCTCGCGGGATACGGCGGCTCGGGTGCTAAAGGTGCTTCGGACGTTTAAGCTCGCGGTGGCTGGCTGATGTACGTCGCTCCCGGCCTCCTTGATACCCGCCTCGCGTTCTACCGCCGTGACCAGAACGGCGGCGACGGGTTTGCCCGGTCGGTCTATGTCAAGACCGGCACCTTCTGGGGCCGACTCGACGTCACGGCCCAGCGGCAGAACATTGGCGGGGCGCCGATGTCGCACTCGGACATCCGCACCACGTTCACCGCGACCGTCGCGGAGTACGTCGAGGTGGACCCCTTCGGACTGGTCAAGCAGGAAGGCGACGAGACCCTGTATTACATCCGAGGTGTAGTCACGATGCGGGCCTTGCAGGGCCAGCGGATTGACCTCGAAGCCATCGACCCGTCCTCTTACAACACGTTCACGATTTACGACCCCGCTGAAGTGACCGATGGGGAGCATTTGCTTCTCGGCGCGACGGCGTTCTCCACGGCTTTTGATGAGGCGTTCGACTAATGGCAGAGACCCCGAAGGTTTTATCCGCGCTTCTCGCGCAACTCCCTGACAACACCACGGGCGATATTAGCGCCGAGGACATTCGGGACGCGGTGGTCAGCCTGTTCCCGAGCCGAGGACAGTTGGAATTGGCGTCCGGTGGGTCGGCGGCGACCACGTTTGCGGCCTCGAACACCTACGTCAAGATTGCGGGAACGACGGCGCTGGATACCTCGATTGACTCCACCTCGGTAAGCCAGCCGAGCAATGGCGTGTTGAAGATGCTGAAGAATGTCAATCAAGTCGTGCTGGCAAATGCTTCGCTTGAAGTGTTGCCCGCTTCCAATAACAAGCGGTACACGTTCACGTTCGCCAAGAACGGGACGGCGATTCCGGGGCTGGCGTTTACCGCGTTCTACGGCAACCTCTCCGGTAACCCGGTTGGCGTCTTTCTCTCGGGTTTAGTCCCGATGACGTACAACGACGAACTTTCGGTCGTGGTGAAGAATGATTCTGACACGACCAGTATTACCGCGTCGGTCTACACCGTGTCGCTCATCGGGTTTATCAAGTAATGGACGCCCGCCTCATCTGCGGTCAAGACGTTCGGCGGTCAGGCATCTGGCCCACGGACGAGGCACGGATTGAGGCGTTCATCCAGCGGTTCGGCGGCGTGCTAGAGGCGGCTCCGGTTGGCGACGCCGCCATTATGCTCCGCTGGACGCATAACGATTTAACGCGCACCGTCACGGGAATTACGGCGCGTGAGGCGTTGCGAAAGTTGCGGGTTGAGGTTGAGGCGTGAGCAGTTTTGACCGCATTCTGCTAGAGGATGGCGATGACATTCTCTTGGAAAGCGGAGCCTATCTTCGGTTAGAAATCGCGCCTGACAGCATCGCCTCAACCGTCGCAATCGCGGCAGAAGCCTATGGCGATGCGACCGTCGCCCAGCTACTGACCGCCGCACTAGACGGCGCGGCAGAAGCCTACGGCGACCTCATTGTCGTGCAGACGCTTTCTGGGTCGCTGACCGGCGACGCGGAAGCCTACGGTGACTTCGTAGTGGTGTCGGAGATTGTGATGACCGTCACAGCCGCAGGCGAAGCCTATGCGGACTTCGTGGCGGAGCAGGCGCTATTGGCGGCGGTTGATGGGCAGGCCGAGGCGTTTGGCGATGCCAGCGTCGACCAGTTGCTTGCCAGCGCGATTGACGGAAGCGCGGAAGCCTACGGGGACGCGGCGATTGACCAACTCCTTGCGGCAGACTTGACGGCCTCGGCAGAGGCATCTGGAGACCTCGCGGTCGTGCAGAGCCTTTTGGCGGACTTGGCGGCGACAGCGAAAGCCTCGCAGACGATGGCGGTGAGCCAGTTGCTTGAGGCCGCGTGGACCGCCTCGGCAGAAGCCTCTGGTGATGGGACGCTGGTGCCGACGGTTGTTGCCGCCTTGACCGGCACAGCAGAGGTAAGCGGTGCGGCGGCACTAGAGCAGTTGCTTGGCGCTGTCCTGACGGCAGGCGCCGAAGGCTTTGGTAACTTGGAAATCCGCGAAGCCATCTTTGCCACGCTGACGGGGAGTGCCGAGGCATCGCTGGCTGGCGTCGGGGTCCAGTTGCTTCCCGCGACGATGACCGCCTCGTCCCAAGCCTCTGCCGACAACTGGCAGATGAGCTATCAAGTGGTGTCGGTGCGCGGAATTGCTTATGATTATTCGGGGGTGTACGCGCCAGTCACCGATTGGTCGAGCGACTACGCAATGGTCGTGGAGCAGTCGAGGCCGTATGCCGCCGTGATGGATGGCTCGACCGACTATGCGTTCGTGGTGGAACAGTCACGCCCGTATAGTCCCGCGCAAGACTTCTCGCAGGGGTATCCGTAATGACGGTGACAAATACCAGCACGGTCTCCAAGACCATCCATCCGAACAACGCCTATCTGGTGCGGAGCAAGATTACGTTCTTCAACTCGAACACGAACCAGTTCGTGCCGTGGACCGGGTTGGCGAATGTGTCGGTAACGTTCTACGAGGACGCGCTTGGTACCCAGACCATCGCAGGGTTGAGCGGCTTGGGGATGAGCGAGATTGGCGCAACGGGCGTGTATTACGTTGTCGTACCAGCCGCCAACACCGCCATCCTCGGCACGACCTATAACGGCGACACGGTGTACCAGATTGTCACCGGCGGGACCAATAACGCTATCAAAGTCGTGACCCCGCTGGCGGTCACTCAACCGCGCTACGCGCAACCCGGAGCAGAGTAAATGGCAAAGTCAACTGGATGGACTAACGCGGTGCGGAACCTGATGGCGGACGCCATTGACGGCGAGTATAACGACGGCTACCTCCGCATCTATGACGGCACCCGCCCAGCCACGCCGTCGACGGCTGTGACAACGCAGGTGCTTTTGGCGGAGCTTCGGTTCCCGAACCCTGCCGCCGCGTCGGTCACCAACGGCGTCATCACCTTTGGCTCCATTTCGCCGGATACCTCCGCAAACGCGACGGGCGTGGCGTCGTGGGCGCGGTGCCTCAAGTCGGACGGCACCACGGCAATCTGCGACCTCAACGTCGGCACCTCGGACGCCAACATCATTGTGGCGACCACGGCGATTTCGGCTGGGGTGCAGGTGTCGGTGACCAGCGCGACGGTGACGGTTGCCGCGACTTCGGCTCTCTGATGACCGTTAAAGTCACGGACCTCTCGCCGCAGTTCTTGAAGCAGTATCGGGATGCCTCACGGATGGCACTCGATGCGGCGGCGGCATTGTACGAGGGGAACGTGAAGAAGCGGTTCTTCAAGGGCTACTACACCAGCCAAGCCTTCCGCTCGACGGCACAAATCGTCCAGCACGTGATGCGCGACGAGCCGACGTTTGGAGGCAATGGCTGGTATACGAAGGTCGGCGTCCCTGACGGGATTATGGCGAAGCCAAAGGGCAAGCGTGCTTCTGGAAAGCCAATAAGCGTCGGAATGATTGCATTGGCGTGGGAAGTCGGACACCACAACATCTTCCGGCGCAAGAACGGCGTCCCACAATGGTCGCAAGTTGCCATCTTTAAGCCGGTCGCCATTCAGTCGATGCAGGCGATGATTGATACCTACAACCGCGTCCTAAATCGCTATATGGAGCGCGGGAGGCCCGTCCGATGAGTAAGCCACGGTTCGCCACAAAGGGCGCGATTACCACGCCCTCGACGGCCTCGACGGTCCAGATTTACAGCACGCTCCGACGGGCCTTGCTGGACTACGTATCCTCGGACAATCAGACGCTCTCGCAGTTTATCGGGGACCGCATCTACGTTCGGGCGCAACCTGAACCGGCGCAGTTTCCGTACCTGACCTTGCTGATGGACCGGACAAGCCTGCCCGCGTTTAACGGTTACCGGGAGACGGCCTTGTTAGAGGTACAATGTATTGGCAAGCCGGAGAGCCAGTTGCCGCTTGTCGAGACGGCGATGGACATTGTAGACCAATGCCTGACGGCCTACTCGGACCCGTCCTCGGGCCTGATGGTCGGGCGGTCGCGGACGCGGCAGACCATCCCGCAGATGACCGACCCGGCGGACTCGTCGGTCGTAGGGGTGATTGGCACTTACGAGTTCTTCCTCTGGCCCCGTGTGTTAACCGTTCGAGCGAATTAGATTCCACCCCACCACCCTCCGTAGGATAGACCTATGACTGCACCGCTGACTGGCTACACCTCCTCACTCCCGAGCGATGTCCTGCTCGACTCTGGCGTCCTATACGTCGGACTGACTCCTAGCGTTGTGTTTGGCGCCTTTGCTGGGGGTCTTAAGTTCGACCCCGGCGTGACCTATCGCAATGCGGACTTCGACGGCAAACGGTCGCCTGTCAAGGGCCTCGACCGCGTGACGATGCGGATGCCGAAGATTTCCGGCACCTGCATCCAGCTTTCGACCACCAACGTCGCGCAGATTGAACCGGGTGCGGCAACTGCTGTGACGCAGGCGTGGACTGCTTCCACCTCTTATGCGCCGAAGGCCGCTGGTCAGTTGCTTGCCGCTGGTGACTATCTCTCGAACGTGCGCTTGGTCTTTCAGCGTGGCGGTGCGACCGCTTCTGTTGGGAGCTACGTTCAAGTGCGATTCCCTGATGCTCTCTGCACCAAGTATGACATCACCGGGCAGGACGGAGCGGAAATTGCCATCGCCATCGAAATCGAGGCGCGGCTTGACATTTCTGCGACCGGCTTCACAACGTCTGTCGGCACGGCGCCATTCCGCATCGAGTACCTCACGACTGTTGACCCTGACTAATCCCCAATGATTAACCTCGACGAGTTGGTGAACCCGGCACGCCTACCGCGTGTGACGCTGTTCGGACGAGAGATAGTGGTGCGCCCCTTGACTGGGGCGTCCGCGCATAAAATCGCCGCGCTGTCCACGCAGGATGGCGCTGGCGATGCGATGCTCGGCGCGTTGCTGGAAGTCGTGCGGTCCAGTTGCCCGGACCTGACCGACAAGGAAGTGGAGACCCTGACCGTGGACCAGATTGCCGCGCTCATTCAGTTGAGCCGCAATCAGGTGTCCGAGGTTGAGGCGATGCTTGCGGAGCGGTCGGAAAAAAACTGACCGAGGCGGCGGGGCAATCGACCGTCGCCGTGCCGTGGGACGCCGAGCAGTTTGTGCGGCGGGTGGTGGTGGAGGTGTCGCGGGACACGGGGCAACCCGTCCGCGTGGTAGCGGGGGAATCGTTCGCAATAACGCTTTGGATGTGGGCGGAGTTGCGGGCGATGGCGAAAGAAGCGACGGTCGAGCGGATGGGGGAGCGGACGGACTTGGCAGGGCAGGTTGCCATCGCGTTTCATCAGCCGCAAGACTTGCAGAAGATGGAGATGCGGTACTTGAAGGCGGCGGGGCAGTTGTCGCAGATGTTTGACCAGACGCGGGAGCGGCTGACGGCCCTGTCTCAACGGATGGCGAAAGCCGTCGTACAGGAGTAAGCAATGCGGGTCTTTTCCGTTGAGATGCTGGTCAAGGAGGAAGGCGCGGCAGTTGTCGAAGCCGCGCTTAAGCGTCTCAAGAAAGAGACGCAAGATGTCGCCGCCGAGTTTAAGAAAACAAGTGGAGCCGCAGGCGATTTTGGCAGACAGTCGCAGACGGCTGGCGGCAACGCGCAAATCGCTGGGGACCGAGCGGCAAAGGCCGCGATTGGCTTTGCGGCGGTCGGGCAGTCGATTGCGAGAACGGGGTCCGTTACTGCCGATGCTGGGACTCGTATCATTGAAGCTGGCTCGCAGATTGCGATGATGTTCGGTCCCGGCGGACTTGCTGTTGCCGCCCTGCTTGGCTTTGCCGCCGCCGCTGTCACTTCATTTGGCAAGGCTGGCAACGAAGCAAAGAAGATGGCAGAGGAATCGACTAAAGCTCTGCGCGAAATGGTGCTGTCCGGTGACATTACCAATATCGATAAGCAACTGCGTGATGTTCAGCAGGGTGTGCTTGACCTGACCACCGGTGAGTTTGTCGGTGGCTTGGATGATTTGCGCGAAAAGTATAAGGCACTCAATGAGCAAATTGCCGCAACCGTTATCACCGAAAAGGGTCGGCTCGTTGGCGGGCAGAATCAAGTTTATATCGCTTCGCAACAAGAGCAGGCATACAACAAGCTAGTGACTAGCGCGGCTGACCTGCGAAAGCAGATTCAGGGACTTGAAGCAGATGAAGCCAAACTGCTCAAGGCGCGTCAGCTTGCCGCTGGTTTTGTGAAGCCAGAAGGCACTAAAGCTGGCAAGTACGAACCATCGCTTTTTGAGGCGGCTCGAAGCAGTATTCTCAAGCAAAAGACGCAGTTCAAGATGCCGGAGCCAGAACTGCCTCCAATTTTGCCGACAGGCTTTCTTGATAAGGTCAAGGGAGAACTTGAGCAAACGGCGCTTGACCTTGAAACGCTTGGCGTAGATGCGATGCTTCCGGTCGGTGCTACGATTGGCGCTGGCTTGTCGCAAGGTTTGGCGCAAGGTATCGAAGGCGGCGTGCGCTCTGGTCTAGAGTCGGCGCTTGTGTCTGGCAATATCGGTAATGCGTTCAAGGCGATGGGCCAGTCCATCATTCAGTCAATGGCGAAAGCGATGGTGGATGTGGCACTCAAGGCTATCAATTTTGCCAAGATGCTTGCCAGCATACAGAAGTTTATGGCGGGCAATCCGCTCTTGGCGATTGCGGCGGCGACGGCCCTCTTGGTGCTGGCGCGAGCCGCTGGGGGCGGGGCTGGGACGGGCGAGATGACCGCTATCGGTGGGGCTGGCGGATTGACCTATGGCGCGGTTAGCGCGACTGGTACAAGCGCACCCACCCAACTCATCTTCGGACAGACCTCGGCAACCACAGCGGCTGGAATGACGCCTCGGCAGTCCATGAACGTCACGGTCATTGGACCGAATGACCCGTCGGCCCAGCGAGCGATTCAAGAGTTGATGACGAAGGCGGAAAGCCGTGGGAGGATTGGCTAATGGCAACAATTACGTTTACCGACGGCACCGGAGCCGCTACGCTCGATAACAGCACGACCGGCATCAGCACAGGCGTCGGCTCGCGCTTTGCGGACTGGACCCCGTTCCAGCGTCCGATTGGCCCTCGGGTTCCTGCGCTCGGCACCGGGCGTCCGTACCAGTTCCGCTTCCGCACCGACTTCGGCGCGAGCTTCACGATGACGGACATCCCGAACAGCAGTATGGCGACGATGCTCCGCTGTCAGGAATGGTTGCTTCGTGGCGAGTCCGTCACGGTCAACACCGGAGACGCGGCAAGCCGGAGCTATACGACCTGCTATTTAGCACCGGATGGCGATGTGACCATTACGTTGCAAGACAAGAATCTGCTTTTGTATTCGATGTCGTTCGTGCTGATTAATGGTGCTGTCTCGCCTTCCGCAATGCTCTGCATTTACGACTGATGCCAACACAAGCCTACCGCCTGACCATCAAGTCCGCTGACGGGCTGACCGACACGCTCGTTATTACCTCGCTCCGGGGTGGCACGAATCCCTACATCGCCTCTGTGCCAAACGGTGACGGGCAAGAAGTTGACCTGCTGACCGGGGCGGTTCGTACTGGTGCCTACGTGGTCGAGGTGGTCGATGTCGTGACGGGAACAGACACGACCGGCACCCTGCGTCTTGTTACTAGCCAAATATACGACGGCGTTGACCAGTTCTTGTTGCTAGAAAACGGCGACAAGATTCTGCTCGAAAATGGCGACCCGATTGAGCTAGAGGCAAACAACGCCGAGTTCGGGCGTCCGCACCTGCTCTCGCGCAAGGCGTTCTTGGAGATGTCCTCGGACAACGGCTCCAACTGGGATGTCTGGCAAGCGGGCTACCTGACAAGCGTGAGGCAAATCGACGCCATCCGGTATGCCTTTACCATCAGCAACACGCGGCGTGTTGAGCAGACCAAGCAAATTTTTACGTGGTCCTCTACGGCAGAGCGAAATGAGTTTCCGCAACGCGGGTGTGTGTTTGGTGGGCCAATTATCGACGGCTTCGGCGTCGGCGGGGACAAGACCATCGACTCTGGCGGTTGGGAGTTCAAGCTACTCGGAACAAGCGGTTCACTTGCCGCTCCCAAGCAGGGAGATGTTTTGGCGTTTACCTACGAGGCCGGATACTTCGCGCCAAGCTGGGAACGCAAAAAGGTGCCGGGACCGGGCCAAGCGACGAACTTCTATAACAACATCCTGCCGTACCGAGAACTGTTGCCCGGTGATAAGTCCCTGATTGGCAGTACGTTTGCTCCGCTAAACACGGCAGATGTGGTTCCAGCATATCCTCGCTTGGTGGCAGTTATAGAGAATGGCGCCGATACCTTCTACGGTTCCATTCGGATGTTATTCAGCAACGTTGGCAATCCGTTGCAACCGCCAGCGGGCGGAGCGCAGGTCGACCGGTGGCCTTTCCAGTCAGGCGGCGGAAGCTCGCGGTTGTTTGTAACGCTGGATGCCTACGACCCGGATGATGTGACTGCACCGTGGCCTGCCTTGCCAGCGGTCAATACCATCGTTCGGGTACGAGCGGTAGCAAGACAAGTCGATGCGACCTCTCCGCTCTATATTGACCTCCATCCAGTCGAGATTGCGAAGCGGCTCTATGACCTGATTAACGTGCCGGTTGACTCGCAATCGGTGCAGGACACCATTAACGCGATTGGCGCGAATACGCGAATTGCCTTGCGGCTAACCGAACCGCAGACGATGGCGACCTTCATTGAGTCGGCGCTGTTTGGTCCCTTCGGATTTGCCGCTCGCACCAATGCCGCCAACGAAATCGAGTTTTTTACGACTCGTCAGCTAGAGGCAACTCCGCCTACACTCACGATTGGCGATGCGGATATTGTCGGAGACAACCCCCCGCCTATCTTCGACCTTGACGAAGCAACAGTTGTTACGAGCTTTGTCGTGGAGCAAGAGACGTTCAGCCGATGGGCCGAGGTTGATGGCAACAACGAGACGCCTCCACCTGACGGCATTCGTGTTACCAAGCAAGCGGTTCAGATTGACAATGCCGACACTAGCACATTCTCGACGCGGGTAGTCGAGTATCGTGTGCCGGGGATGGTGCATAATGTGGCGAGCTTTGTGCCGACGTTGCAAGATTTTACAACGGGCATTGCGTTTGAAGGATTCAATCGCTTCGGGCGTGGTGCGCCGTCGATGGATGTGCAAGTCCTCCGTACCTCGGCGGCGGCGGCGGCACAAATTGGCGACTTGGTGTATCTCAACGCAGGGTACTACCCGAACAAGAACTATCGCATCGGGGAGTCTACGGTCGGGCCGCGTGTCGCGCAGATTGTTCGCCGCGATGAGCGTCCCGAGGGACCGATGTTCAAGATGGTGGATGCAGGCGTTTATAATCAGCCCGCCATTGCGCCAACCATCAGCATCGCTGGCAGTACGGCAGACCCGCGCCGAATTGCCCAGTTTACGATTACCAATGCCGCCACGCTGAATAACGCGGCAGATTTGTCGGTGGCAGTTGAGTGGGCGACGGGTGCCTCTGCGCCTGCGGCTGGCGAACACGGCGTGACTTTTACTCGCTTTGCCGCGCTTAACATTCCAACAGGTGCCGTGCAGTTGCCGCCCGTCACTCCCGGCACGACGGTATACGTTCGCGCACGGACGGAACAGGCCGGATTGTTTCCGAGCCTTTGGACTAACTGGCAAAGCGTCACGCTCTCTGCGTGGTCTGTTCCAGCCAATGTTACGGTAACGAATATTACCAATGCATCGGCAGTAGTATCGTGGGATTTAAGTGGAAATCTTACCGATACGGTAGATGTGTTTGTTGCGCCGGGGTCTGTTGCGCCTAGCAGTTGGCAATCGTATCGCATCAATTCGTTGTCGGCTGGTACCACTACGACCACGTTAAGCAATCTGACTGCTTCAACGGCATACATCGTTGGCGTGGCGTTCCGCGATATTGTTGGTGATACCAGCGGTACTGTTGAAACCGAAATCTTTACCACGGCATCTGGGACAACGGGAACGGCTGACCGTCCGGCTGGGTTTGCAATTATTGCTGGTGTTGACGATGCCAGTCTGCCACAAGGCGTGACAATGGGTTTGTGGACCGCGCAGGGAGCGGACCAGATTGTCATTGAGCGAGCTAATAACCTCACAGGCCCAGACCGTCCAGACACTTATAGCGAATTGGTCGTTGTCTCTGCTAACACGACAGTTTATGTGGACCAGTTGCCCCAAAACGGTGCAAAATATTGGTATCGCATCAAGCATCGCACGGCAGGCAAGGCAGACTCTGAAGTCATCCCGCGTTATGGCACGTTGTCGGGAGCGACCTACTCTGGTCTGATGGCGGTAGCAACTGGCATTCCCGCCACAGTTGAGCGTCCGTCTGGCACCGAGGCGGTACTGACGCCACAGAGTTCGTGGGAGTATTGGACGCCGCCCACGCCCCTGTTCAATGGGCTAGTAATTCAGATTTACCGGGAGGATGTGCAGAACCGCGCCTTCTTCTTCCAGTATCGGTATCGCACGCGCACCGGCAGTACCTATAGCGCGTGGACAGAAACGTTTTGGAATAACGAATACTACGCCGCCTCACCAACGGCGCCGTACTATATGAAGGCCGACTCGATTGACGATACGCTGGTATATCAAATTGAGTGGCGTATCTATGGCGCGGACAATGATGGCAACATCGGCTACATCCGTGAAGGCACGACGGAGTATCCGCAGAACTACGGCGTCAACAACGCCATCATCAAGGTGCAGAAGCAGGGCTACAATAGTGGCTCTGGCAAGTATGAGGTCTGGTGGCGGTTCTTCTTCCAGCGTGGCAACAACACGCTCGACGAGGATGGCGATGATATTCTCGCGCAGTCCTTTACCACGCAGGTCGTTGCCGCGTCGGTCAAGAACCAGAGCGGCACCACAGCGACGAACGTTGCGACGGCTGGCACCAAAACGGTTGACGGCTGGAAGGCTACGTGGGATAGCACGGCGTCAGACGTCTGGACATATGAGATTAGCGTAGAAACGGAGTTGCCGCAGGACACCTATCTAGTCCAGCAGAACACCGACGAAGCGGATTCTCCATTTGTTGCGCCGACGTTTGGGCAGACGTTCGTGGGACCGGGAGCATCTGCGGGCGCTACGGGACCGACTGGTCCTGCTGGGCCAACGGGTCCGACCGGGGCAACAGGCCCGACGGGAGAAACTGGACCGACCGGACCAACCGGTGTGACTGGTGTTACCGGACCAACCGGACCAACTGGACCGACAGGAGCAACCGGCGCCACGGGTCCGCGTGGCTTGGATTGGCAGGGCGCGTGGAACAGCGGACAGACGTATCTCGTCGATGAGGCGGTGTCGTATCTCGGCTCGTCGTGGATATGCATTCAGATGCACTCAAATCAGCCTCCGGCTGTTCCGTCGAGCTATTGGGACTTGCTTGCCGAGGTCGGCGCGACTGGTGCGACTGGTTTGATTGGAGCAACCGGCGAAACTGGCCCGACTGGACCGAGCGGTGAGACTGGACCCTCTGGTCCAACTGGTCCTAATGGATTGACTGGAGCGACGGGTCCGACTGGACCACAAGGCGACCCCGGATTGCCGGGGCCTGCGGGTCCGACCGGAGAGACTGGTCCGACAGGGCCAACCGGCGCACAGGGCAACATCGGCGCGACCGGTCCAGTTGGTCCGACTGGCGCGACAGGACCAACCGGCGCCACAGGTGTGACGGGACCGACTGGTCCGACAGGTCCGGTCAACGCGACTATTTCGACCAACGCGCCGTCTGGGTCTGGCACCACGGGGCAACTTTGGGCGCAGGTGGCGTAAGCGATGCCGATGTATTGGTGGGCCAACGCCTACAGCGTGTTGCTGAAGGAGGATGGCGACAAGATTCTGCAAGAGGACGGCTCGGCCTTTATCACCGAAGGCAGTACCGTCGGCGCAAGCTGGCGGCTGACCAACGACCTGTCCGTCTGGGATGGGTCGTGGAAGAACGTCTTGAACTGCTGGATTTACGACGGCTCGGTGTGGAAGGTCTGCTACATCGACAACGCGATGAGCTTGGATGACTTCGACATCTTGGATGCCGGTGGCGGCACGCTCGTCATTTCGTGGGCGTACACCGGAACCCGTCCGCAGGATTGGCGCATCTATCTTGACAAGTCCACCGATAGCGGGGCAACGTACACAAACGTTGCAGACTACGATGTGACGGTCAGCCCGCAAAACTATAGCGGCAGTAACTCGGACTACTATCGGTTGCGGCTGGTCTTTGCCACCGATACGGCGTATCAAGCGACCGGTTCACCGAAGCTCCTTCAGCCACCCTATCCTACTTAACTGTGCGACTGCATCTGCTTGGTGTCCCTCACACCATCACGCATCCTCGCTTTTCACACGACGCTTTCACGAACAAAGTTCGCTACTTTGGGCCGATGATGCGTGGCCTCGGCTATGAGGTCGTGCATTACGGCATCGAAAGGTCGCAGAGCGGTGCCACGGAAGATGTGGCGCTAATGACCGAGGACGAGTTCTACGACCTGCTCGGGCATCGGCTAGAGGACAAACAGCGGATGCACGTGGCGGATGCCCGCACGGACTCGGTGCTGTATCGCACCTTTAATGCACGGCTTCGGGAACAGCTTGCCAAGCACGTGCGGAAGGGCGATGTCGTGCTACATTCGCTCGGCACAGGGCATCAGGGGTCTATTGGCAGTCACGACGGCGTAGACTGCGAGCTTGGCATCGGCTATCCACAGAGCTACTTGCCGTTCCGTATTTTCGAAACGGCGATGTGGATGCACTATCACCAAGCCAAGTTTGGGCGTGGCGTGACGGCCTACGAGTGGGTGATTCCTCCCTACTTCGAGGCCGACGAGTGGCCCATTACCACCAAGCCTAGCACCCCGGCCTATTGCGCGTTCCTCGGGCGTATCTCCGAGACGAAGGGTTGTCATCTCATCGTGCAGATTGCGAAGCGGATGCCCGAGATGCGCTTCGTGTTGTGCGGACAGGGCGACCCGACGCCGTTCTTGGTGGCGCCGAACATCGAATACAAGGAACCGATTCACGGCGCGGAGCGAGCCGCCTATCTTGGCAACGCGGTGGCCTGTCTCTACCCGAGCCAGTATGCCGAGCCGGGTGGGGCGTCGGCGCTTGAGGCCATTCTCTGCGGGACGCCGGTGATTACGCCGAGCTATGGATGCTTTCTGGAAACCGTCACGCACGGCGTCACGGGCTGGCATTGCCGCGTGCTAAATGACTGGGTTGAGGCCATCCGTCGGGCGCCATTGATGAATCGCACGGCAATCGGCATCGAGGCGCGGCGACGGTTTAGCCTGCCCGCCGTGGCGCCGCTCTACGCGGACGCGATGGAGATGTTGCACGGCTTGGCGATGGGCCGCGACTGGTACACTTATCCCGCGAGAATCTGATGCGCCTGCACTTGCTTGGCATCCCGCACACGGTCACCACGAAAGACTTCGCGCATTGTGCCTTTACGCAGAAGGTCTACAAGTTCTCGCGGATGATGGTCCCGCTCGGCTACGAGGTCATCCACTACGGCGTCGAGGGGTCGGACTCTGGGGCGTCCGAGGATGTGGTGCTAATGGGGCAGGAGGAACACCAGCGGCTCCTCGGGCATCCGTACAACCACGACCCGGCGGCGTTCTACGGCAATGACGCGCAGGCCGACTCCGAGGTGTATCGGCAATGGAACCTCTACGCCCGCGACGAACTGAAGGCACGGGTCGAGCCGGGTGACTGCATCCTGCTTCCATTCGGTCACGCCCACGCGCCAGCCATCCGCGACCTGCCGAACCTCAAGGCGGGGGCGTCGGCGGTCGAGTCGGGCATCGGCTACTTCGACACGCTCCTGCCGTGGCGCATCTACGAGTCCGAGGCGGTCAGGCACGGGTGTATGGCAAAGGAGGGTCGGGCTGGCGTCCACAGCAGTAGCTCACGGCTAGAGTTTGTGGTGCCGAACTCGTATGACTGCGACGAGTGGCCCGAGGGACCGGGCGGCGAGGCGGTTGTATTTTTGGGACGGCTGACCGAAGGCAAGGGCGTGCCGCTCATTCTTGAACTCGCACGGCTCCGACCTGATGTGCCGTTCATCTTGGCGGGGCAAGGCGACCTTACCCAATTCGGGGACATTCCTACCAACGTTGAGTATGTCGGCCCGCTTAACGCAGAGCGGGCGGCGTACTTGGGTAATGCTAGAGCAATCATTGCCCCATCGCATTACATCGAGCCGTTCTGCGGCGTGGTGGTCGAAGCGGCCCTCTGCGGCACTCCGGCGATTACGTCGAGCTTCGGGGCGTTCACGGAGACCGTCGCGCAGGACCGGACGGGGTTCCGGTGCCAGACCATCCGGCAGTACCTTGACGCGATTGATGCGGTGGCGGCACTCAATCGCAAGGACGTTCGCGCCAGAGCCAGACGGCTGTATGGCTTGCGCTCGGTGGGGCGGGCGTACGATGCGGCGTTCCGCGTCATTGCGGAGCGGACAAAGGCTGGCGCATTTCCGTCAACCGGTTGGAATAGTTGACGATGCCTGCCAACGCCGATAACTTTCCCGTTATGCAAACCTCTCCGGTCGCCTCCCTGATTGCCGCTGTCGCCACCGCTGGTGGGGCGGCGGTCACGCAGGTCGAGACGGCGGGGACTGGCTCACCGTATGCGGTCATCTTTATCAACCTTATCGTCACGCTCGTCGTGTCGGTGGCGGTGCTAAAGTTCTGGATGCAACGGCTTGACCAGATGCAAGAGACGATGCGGCGGGAGATGCGTGAGGACTTACGCGAGATTTATGGCCTGATGCGGGATACGTCAGAGCGGGTCGCCACCCTCGAAGGCGTCATCAAGCGGTAATGCTCACCAAACTTGGTGGTCGGAAGTTTGCCCTGTCGCTCATAGGCGTCGGGGCGATTTGTTTTCTGGCGATGCTGGGCAAAGATGTCGCGGCGTTTGGGTCTATCGCACTTATCGTGACGGCCTACAGCGGAGCCAACGGGTATATCGAGGGGCGCTATGCCTCGCATCGACAGTCCGAATCACAGTAGTCGGCCCAACGAGGCGCGGCCTCGGGTCATCGTCCTGCACGCGACCGGCCCCGGCGCCCTGCGGGGTATTCTGGACTGGCTCAAGACGCCAGCCAGCAAGGTCAGCTACCACGGACTCATTGCCTCCGACGGCACGTACTACAGCCTCGTCAGCCCCGAGCGGGCCGCGTGGCACGCCGGGGTCTCGGAGTGGGGCGGCGTCAAGAACATCAACGGCATCTCGCTTGGACTGGCCTTTGTCAATCCGAATGACGGTGTGACGCCATTGACACCCCAGCAAATCGCCATTGCCAAAGCGGTCATCCAGTATTGGCGGCAGAACTATCCCATCGAGGCTGTCACGACTCACGCCGCTGTCGCAACGCCAAAGGGCCGCAAAACGGACCCAGAACAGGCGCCGAACTTTCGGCTGGCGGACTTTGCGTGACAGATGACCGACTCTTTACTCTTGCGCTGGTCGCTATTGCCGTCGGGCTACTCTTACTCCCCTCGGGCAAGGAAACCGCGTCAGACGCCCGTATAGCGCAACTGGAGGCCACCGTGGAGGACTTGCAGACCCAGCTAGACAATGCGCGGCGGAAGTCCGATGCCGCCGCCAAGCAGGTGCAGGTCCGTCGGAATGCCATCAAGACGCCCGACTTTCGGCTGTCCGTGGACTCTGCAATGGCGCTGGCGGTTGATAGCTCCGCGACCATCAAGCAACTGCGGGTCGCGCTTGTCAAAACGGTAGAGGAGGCCGAGGCGTATCAACGACAGGTCTTGCGTTATCAAGAGGCTGTTGACAGTTTGTTGATAGCGCACGTGCAAGAGCGGCAAGCGGTTACCGTGCAGATTGACACGTTGACCGCGTTGGCGCAGGCGCGTGGGCCGATGCGGTGTGCCATCTGGGGTGTGCCGTGTCCCAACCGAACGACCGCGTTTCTGTTAGGCGTGGGGTCGGCCCTTCTCTTGGCAGTCGCGGTGGCATTCTAGGAGATGCCCACGATGCCAAACTGCGTCCGTGTGATTTGCCCCGACTGTGGTGGGACTTCGACCGACTCGCACTTCCCGGCCTGTGGCTGGTGTATGGATGGCGGGTTCGTCGATGTGGACCGCAACACCGACGGCTCCGTTCCACTCCTTCACCCGGATGGACGGATGGTTCATCTTTGGTCTCCCCCCACCTCGCCGTTCGATGCCATTACGCCACGACCATATCGCGTGGTCTAAACAAGAACTGGCTCGCTGTGCCTCGTTGACGGCGCAGGGGTTAAGTGCGGAGGACGCGGCGAAGCGCCTCAACGCCGAGTTCCACGACGGCAACTCCGTTAGGCGAGAAGCGTCAATCAAGATGGTGCGGCAGAAGCACGGCTGGAAGGTCGGGCCGAAGCCAAAGGCTCCTCTGCCTGATGTGCCGGGGAAGGAGACGGAGCAGGAGGTTCAGCACTCCGCAAGCGAGGCTGGCATTGAGGCCAGAGCCAACGGCAAGCGCATTAAGACGGTCGAGGACTTGCTCGCGCATATCGGCGCCGACCTCACGAAGTTTGAGGTGTCCGAGAGTCAGGCGACCAAGTACGAGGTGGCGACCAAAGACCCCGCGACGGGCAAGGTTAGCACGACCGAACTGCACCGCGTGTTCGTCAAGCTGAAGCCAAAGGCCGGGCCGAACGTGCTAGAGGCGGTCGAGGCGATGATTGCCGGAGCGTATAGCAAACGCAATACACCCATAACGCGCCGCGTTACGAAAGTCACAGGCGAGACGCTTCAGGCCCTTGTGCTGGCAGACCCGCACATTGGCAAGTATGCGTGGGGGAAGGAGACGGGCTGGGAGGACTACGACATCTCCATCGCCACGCGGCTTATCCGCGAGTCTGTTGCAGAACTGCTCGACACGAAGCAACCCGCTGGCAAGCTCGCCCTCTGGTGCTTGGGCGACCTCCTGCACTACGACACGCCCCACGGCACCACGACCAAAGGCACCCCGCTCGACCGCGACGGGCGAGTCGAGAAGATGTTAGAGGAGGCCGTAGCGACCTTGTGCGATGTCATATCTGATATGGCCCAGCGGACCACAACCGAGGTCGTGCTGGTTCCCGGCAATCACGATGCGGTGATGACCGTGGCGCTTCGGCAAATCCTCTCGGCGGAGTTTCGAGGCCACCCGAATGTCACCATAAACACCACCAATACCACCCGAAAGTATGTGACGCACGGACGTTGCCTCATCGGTTTGACGCACGGCGACAAGGCGCAGAAGCATCTTGGGGAATTGATGGCGCTTGAGGCCCGTCAACATTGGGGCGAGACCCTACTGCGTGAGGTACATCACGGACACCGGCACTCCGAAGCGGCGGTCACCACGGTCGGCGGCGTGACGATTCGTCAACACCCGGCCCTCTGCCCGCCTGACGGTTGGCATGCGTCCGAGGGTTACGTTGGCGCACCGCGAGCGATGGACTCTTACACCTACCACGCGGACGGCTATCTTGTAGGTATGACGCGAGCCACGGTGAAACCCTGATGGACCGGCCTGTCTGCCGCGATTGGTCGCCCATCCCCTGCCCAGAGCGGAAGGCGGCTCGGGACCGGGGCGAGATTGGCTACCTCTGGGGGCTAGGCTGGGTCTGGTGGAAGTCAAAGGACGTACTTACACCGTGGGTACGCTGTCCGTGGTGCGACGGGTTGTTGCCGTCGATGGAGAAGATTGTGCGGAACGGAATCCTGTATGGGTGGCCCGATGGCGAGGCGTAAGACGAACCCGTTCACCAATCGTAAGGCCACCGTCTCCGTCCACCGGAACGGCCTGTCCATTGAGATTGCGGACGTTGCCGCGACGGACTCCGGGGCGGTTGCCAAAGAACTGCTTGATATGGTCAGAACCTTGATTCAGGCCGGGTACGAAGAACTCATCGTCGATGCCGGTTCTCTGCACGGCGGCGGGTTTGAGACGCCGGACGAGGAGGGGATTGAGGACTGGGTGATGCCGCCCGAAGCCAAGCGACGGCGCATCGGCTTCACGGCTTGACGTAGCCAGAGATAGCATTAGATTGGTTTTTACGTAGTTCGTGGCTACGTATTGCAGTTACAAGAGAACCGCCCCGGCAAGTACCCCCTCGGACGCGCATAGAGAAGCGCAGTCCGCCACGAAGGGAGGGAACGTCGGGGTCTCTTGTTTGCAGGCGTATGGCAGTCATCGTACTCAACAACGGCGAGATGACGGTAGCGGCGACCCTTGCCACGTTACGGCAGGGCGTGAACCGGGAAGTGGGGATTGCGAATCAGAAGGCTGGAAAGCAAGACCCGATTACGACGGAGTTAGTTGGGCTGTACGCGGAGTTGGCCTTCTCGCGCTGGGCCAATGTCGCGGCGGACCTGTCGACGCACCTCCGCCGAGGCAGTTATGACGCGACCTACTTGGGCTACACGGTCGACGTCAAAGGCACGCGGAGCAAGACCAGCCCGCTCTACCTCGACACCCGGCCTGACAAACGCCCCGACATCTACGTGCTGGTGCAGGTCGAGTACGCCACCTGCACGTTGGTCGGCTGGATATTCCGCGAACAGGTCTGCGAGGTCACGGGCGAGTTAGAGCCGAAGGTAGTGGAGCGGGCCGACCTGTACGCGATGGAGGCGCTGATAAACCTGTAACGCAGGGACAGCGGGCCTTCTCTCGGTCTCCCGCTGGATAGCCGTACGGACGGCTACCGACCAATCCTGACCGTGCCTGTCGCACCCAATCACAACAAATCCACGCTCTGCCTGCCTGCAACGTGGTCGGTCGTTTTGGGAAGTCGATGGGGAGCTACACGGGGTGACAACGGCCCCGCAGGTTTCCGGTCGAAGGGGTTCTACCTGTGCCGGGGTAGACACGCAGACCGCCCCACCGTTGGCCTTCCGCTCACCGCCCTGCCTTACCCGCCTAACGACCGGGAATGGCCCCGGCATATCCAGTTGCTCAAACTCTAGCATTTCGCTATATATCAAACGCAAGCTCCCCGTTCTCCGTGTCGGGGGATACTGAAGATTCGGGACTTGCCAAACCCGTCCGCCCTGACCGGCTGGCGGGTTTGTTTTTGGCGCCTATTGACAGATTCCAGCCTTTGGCATTACTCTATTGGCACCCCCCTCACACGGAGACCCTATGGAAACGGTCGGTTGCCCCACGTGCGGTTTGCCAATGCAGGTGAGCGTCTACTACTCGCCGCCTGAACCGTCGGTCGGTTTGTCGCATGACTACGAGGTCACCATCGAGGACGCCGAGTGCGACCACGACCTCACGCAGAAGCAAGAAGAAGAACTCTTTGACGAACTTTGGGACCGGGCGCAGGAAGCCAAAGCCTCGCACTACGAGGATGACCGCTACGCCCGAGGCTACGATGACCTCTGACCGAGCCAACATCATCATCGCGCAGGTCGAAGGCTTTCGCCAACGGTTGCACGACCTGCAACGGGAGATGGACCCGCTCGTTGACCAGTATGAGAATCTCAAGTCGATTCACAACCGGGACGATGAGCGGTTGCACGATGCGCTGGCGATGGTCTGGAACGCATGGTGGGACATCAGCGATACGGTAGGATACCTTCGGGCGGCACAACGCCGCCTCCGCGACGAGGACGGCATCCTCGCAGACGCAGAGTAGGAGAGGCAGACTATGGCGATTCTCAAGTTGCAAAACGAAGGCGACTCGCACACGATGACCGTGACCGAGTGCAAGACCGTGACCGGAAACTACGGCGAGCAGGTGCTGTTCTCCGACGGCACGGACGCGCTGTACCTCCCCAAGCAGTCGGCTGACCGTCAACTTGACCGGCTCGGGTTGGACGAGTCGAGCGTGGTGGGGATGAACCTGACGTTCAGCCGCGACCCGAACCCCAAGAAGGGCGCAAAGCCGTACTGGGGCATTAGCTACGCCGGGACCGAACCCGCCCAGCCCAAGCCGACGGCTCGCGTGGTTCCACAGGCGGTACCAGCTACCCCCGGTGGCGTCCAGCCGCGTCGAGATGCGATTCTGGCACAGTATCTTATGCTCTGGGATACGGTCGCTGGACACTTTCAGGTGGTGTGCGACAACCGCAACATCACGCTGGATGCGGCGGCGATTCAATCTGCGGCGGCGACCATCTGGATTAGCTGGAAGGACAAGGGCATACAGCCCGACGGCCTTGACGCGAAGCCGGTCGACAAGGCTCCCGAGGTCAAGATGCCACCGGCCTCGGGCAAGCGGTTGGCTCCGCCTGACTTTAGTAAGATTCCGCCGCCGGATGACAACGATATGGACGATTCGCTCCCGTTCTGACCGATGAAGCGCATCCGAGCGGACCACGAATGGTACGAACTCCGAGGGGCGCGGGTTCGCGTCTCTCGGGAAGTTCGGGACTGCGATATGCAAGACCACGATGGCGATTGGCGTGGGGCTATTCAGGCCGGTGATATCTATGCGTGGATGTCGCACGGTCTCAACGTCTGCGCCCAACATTTTGACGCGGGGGATGTTATCGATGGATGACACGCTTGATATGTTCGCCGCCATCGAAGCGAGAGATGCGGCAATTATGGAGGCCGATAGCGCCGTCAAGCGCGGCATCGGCGGAGACGAGTTGATTGGTCGTATTACCGACCGCATCGTCAAGACGTATTTGGCGGGCGAGACGTTCTCGGTGGACGATGTAGGACTGATGCTGGACGAGGCGGGCGTGCCGAAGGATGCGGAGACCCGTCGCCGGATTGCTGGCACCATCATTAACCGAGGCAAGGACAGGCTCTGGCAACACGCTGGCTATACGAACAGCAAAGACCCACGCCGCAACGCTCGGCCTGTCGCGCTTTGGCGGCGGCTGTCGATACACGACCCGATGCGCGGCGTCCCCCAACCCGCCCGATTGGGCCGGAGTGCGATATGATTGACGATTCACGAAACCTTAACGCCATGACGGTCGAGCCGTCTGGCATTATCTACATCTATGTGGGCGAAGGCGCCAATCGGACGCGCCTACAGCGCGAGAAGTGGGAAGGCCACGTCTGGGGATGGACAGCAACGACAGACTTGATTCCGGGCATGGGGCGTGGCGCGGTGTTCGGAAGCTGGCACGAGATGATGGCGTATGTGTTCCAGCGGCAAGCCCTCACGCCAGCCGAGTATCAGGCGGCGTATAAGATGCGGGAGGCAGAATGACCAAGCCTGAACGCGATGAGCAGGAGCGTTGCGAGAACGTCCCTATCGTGACGCTCGACCAGTACCGAGGCAACCGCATCATCCACCGCTTCTTCCCAGTCCACTACGCTCGCGTTATGCTAGCGCGTGACGTTGCCAACAAGTATCCGAAGGTGGCGCTCAATGGCTGACCCGATGATGTTCCACTATCGCGGCGTATCGGTGCATCAGAACAGCTACGTTGCCGATGTGTTTCGGGCGCTGTTTCGCACGTTCAAGCCAGTCAAGGTGCTAGAGATTGGCACGGCAGATGGCGGGCTGACCATCCTCCTCCGCGACCTACTCGACGAAGCGAGACTCAAGGCGACGGACTTGTGGACCTGCGACCCATCCGTGCGAGAGCGGCCCCACTTGGTGCATCCGGCATAATGTA
>Ga0222712_10001034_pt1 | contig 35766 bp, 56 predicted proteins | sample C33_657DmetaG_FD_165043 | JGI IMG/M metagenome (GOLD analysis project Ga0222712, IMG submission 165043) | Estuarine water microbial communities from San Francisco Bay, California, United States - C33_657D | ecosystem: Environmental > Aquatic > Marine > Unclassified | place: USA: California...
TCTCTCACCAAAATCCTTGTCTGGTGAAACTTTTTCAATTCCTTCATAACAATCCAGAAGTATCATACAACCCATTGCTGCAATGCTGTAATCTTTTACTACTGGATGTGATGCTTTAATTGATTCTGCTGTAACTGGAGCGACTAAAGTTAATGACAAACCAATTGCCGTGAGGAGTTTTTTCATTCATTCCACCAACCTTCTTCTTTATGTATCCACACTTTCAAATCTTTGACATAATTTCGCAATATTTGTGCTTGAGAGAGGTGCCATTCATCACCTGTCTTAAGATGCTGTCGAGTATGTTCATCGACAGCATCTAGACACTTTTTAATCACAGGGTTCCAGGGTTCCCTTACAGGAGTGTTCCACTCTCGTGGCATAATGCCTCACTTTTTCTTTCCGCCGTTCTTTGCTTTGTTTGCATTAGCATTCCCAGAATTCTGCTTTTTGTTATTTGCAGAACCTGCTCCACCTTTTTTGCCCTTGTTTGCAGACTTTGCCATCAAACTCCACCAGTGCGAGGTTGAACTTGACCTTCAAGAACTTCAACTCTTTCTTCAAGAGATACTGGTGCTTCAGCAGCAGGTGGTTCTGGAGGTGCTTCTACAACAGTCTCCTCTCTCTTGGGCTCTTCCTTATGCTCATCATCACCTTTCTTCATGGTATTAATACCAAAAGTAGCAGCAGAGGCGGTGAAAACTGTAGCGATGAATGTTGGGTCCATCTTTGACAGCATACCCGCATAACTAGCAGTCAGGAGAGCAGCAGACCAACTCAAAATCGCAATACGAATAACTTGTCCCATGGCTTTTTCTTTCTTGTTATCCATCAGTCTTCAGGATTGATGTTCTTTGTTATTTAGGATTTTAGAACCTAAACTTAACATTTGCAGATACTGCAGTGTTGCTTACTCCATTATTAATCTGATGGACTCCTTGAATGCTGACAATCTCTTTGTAGTCAAGAGTTGCTGATGCTTCAATCGCATTATCAGTCGCATAAGAACCTTCTACACTTACACCAAATAGATTCTTTTTCTTACCACCAAAACGAGTCTCAAGTCTTAGACCTGCTTCACCAACATTATAAGTTTCATTGACTGCAGCAACACTTCTTGCTGATTCTGATGAACCAGTTTCGGTGAATGCGTTTCTTGTATAGTTGCGAACAGTGTGTCCAACGAAAGGAGTGATGTTCTTGTGAGCGTGGAAGAAAAGTCTATTGCTGACCCACCATTCTTGTCCAGCAGTCTGACTATCATTACTGAAAACTCCAGCAACATTTCTGGAAACACTATAGTTGTTCTGAGCAAGACCAGCGTTTGTCAAAAGTGATAAAGTATTGCCTCTGAACATATTGAAGACACCATAGTGATTCTTCAGCAGTTTAGAAGTGCTATCAGTTCCATTCAGATTTAGAGTTACATTATTATACTGACCACCGATAGTCCAAGTTGGTTTGATATCAATTTCTAAACCACCACCATAGATGAATGAGGTTCCAGAGTATCCTTCTTCACCTTGAGACCAAGCATAGTAATTCTTACTGAACACTCTAACCTTTTCTTTTGATTGAGATGGTTCGTGATTGAGAAGTCCTTGTAGTCCTTCACCAATCTTATCCATAACTTCATGCTGGTCTACACGACCATAAAAATCAGCGTAATCGTGAGAGGTTGCAACAACACTTGATTGCGATGTAGTTACAACAGCAGTTCCATTTGTGACTACCGTTGAATTGTCACTATAAGTATCAGTTGTGACTGGTGTGGTTGTGGTGGTTGTGACTGAAGTGGTTGTTACATCAGTTTGAGTGTGACGGTTTACTCTCTGTCTGCCACCATCTTCTGATGCTGTATGAGTAACAGTTGTTGCGGATACAGGAGCAAGAACAGCAACTGTAGAAACTACATTATTAACAGTGCTAGAACTTACAAGAGTTGGTGGGGGAGGGGTTCCACCAGTTTCGTAAATATCAAGAATACCATTTTGGTTAGCATCACCAGAAAGAGCTGCTGCTGAAAGACTTACAGTGCTGGAGAGAATAATACTATCCATTGGCATCCAGTTGACTGTTGGAGACCCTGCGGCATTGTAAGTGAACTGATAGTCACCAGCTGCAAGTCCAGTAAAGGTTACACCCTGCCAAGTGGATGATACTTGACTATTGCTTCCATAAGCAACAAGTTGTGATCCATTAGAAGTAAAATAGTTTGTTCCATCAATCAGCCCGTCTGGTCTTGTTGATGAAAGTAAAGTCCAGTTGACGGTTGTTGGTGAAAAACTAGTTCCGTTGATGCCTTGTAATGTTAAGGTTCCTTCATTAAAGGTGGTTCCTGGATGCCAGTTTCCATACCAGAATGTAACTGACCCGTTGCCCCCACCAACATATCCGATAGAATTGGTGTGAGATAATGCTGCTGTTGGCACTCCAAGAAGAAGCGCAGACGCTGCAGCAAGCGCCTTTTGCGTATGAGACATGTAAAAGTCCTCTATGACTCAGTGTGTACTAAACGAAACAGACCGAAGTGTGTTTAAAAGTAAAGTATTCACCGAATCACAGAAGACTCGGGCTATGTAGATTCAGATCAAAAGATCAAGAATCAGTTATGATTGCTACTATTTATCCTTTTTTCCAGGATTCACCTTCTGCTTTTCTTCTACGAGCAAGACCTGCTTCAACATTAGAACCAGGGTTACGATAAAGGAATAAAGCATCAGGAACTAAATCCCATTCTTTATTCTTTAGGCGTTTAGTAATAGTATTAAAGTTATCGCCACCGTAGAAACCAGCACCAAGATTATAAGCAAAGCTGAGCAGAGCTCCTCTTTTCCCATCTGACATTTCGCTCCAATAAGGAATTTTTCTTAAAGCAGGTAAAAACTCTTTTTTACACTGCTCAATGAGAAGTGCATCTGCTTCTGCCTGTGTTAATGTATCACCAAGTTTGAATGCTGAACCATCTTTCTTACGAGTAGAACCCCAACCAATTGTGATTGGAAGTCCACCTGTGAGAGGATCAGGGTATGCCTTGAGATGACATCCCTCAAACTCTTTGATTAACTTGATGCCCATCATTGGCACATCATCACCACCTGTTACAGGAGCTGCAGCAGCAGGGGTTGCTGGTGCAGCACTAGTCTTTTTTCCGCGAAAGAGCTCCGCCCACTCTACATTATCTTCAAGAAATTTAACTGGAAGATTGTCTTCTAACCATTGAACTGCTTTAACATGATTAGGATTTCTTTCATCATAAAACTGAAAGAAATTGTGTAAATCTACTTTTGCCATTGTTGTGTCTCCTATCAGTCGAAAATTCTACCCCAACCATCGTTGCCACCGGGGCACCAACGATGCTTAAGCATTGCTTTAGTGTAAGTGGTCTTCTTACCGTTTGTCACTGGACCAGTGTAATTGTCATTGCATGAACCATAAGGATCATTAACAAAATAACCTTTACCATCTGGTGTCTTGCCAATTACAACACACATGTGCCCACCAGTAGGTGCAGAAAGAGGACCCCTGTGCAGAATACCAATAACGACAGGTTTCCCAGCATCAAGACTTTTATCAATATCAGCGAAAGAAAGATTGTAACTAAAGTGTGACTTAACTCCATAACCTTCCAGAACTTTTGTCTGAACGGCATGATCCGTTGTATCACCAATTGCAAATACTTTCTTGACATACTCATCATCACCTTTAATGCTTCCTGGCTTGAGGAAAGCAAGACACATAGCACATGACGAACTGTTGCAAGTTCTGTGTGCATCTCTGTAGTTGTCTACTTGATTGAAATAAGGAACTGCAAGAACTTCTGGAGTGGGTGGTTTGGTTCTAAACAGTCCAACCCAATCAGTTTCTGCATCATCAAGAAATTCAGCGGGAAGATTATCTTCTAACCATTGAACTGCTGCAACATGATTTGAATTTTTCTCATCATAAAATTTAAAAAAATTGTGGAGATCTAATGCCATTGAATATTCCCAGACACTGAAGATATTTATAAAAAAAGCGCCTATTTGGGCGCTTTGTTAATCTTTAAACTAATTCAAGTTCCAATACTGAAGAACGAATATAGTTTAGTATATTTTCAGGTGTCGATACTTCATATGGGTCGGTGTCCGCATTGTCACGGAAACCGTCCTCCACGAATATCTTTTCGATGATTCCATTATCCACGACTGCAGCATAACGCCAAGAGCGACTGCCGAAACCAAGGTTAGACTTACTGACGAGATATCCCATTGAGCGAGTGAAGTATGCATTGCCATCAGGAATAAGTTTGACTTTTTGAATGTTTTGATCTTGTGCCCAAGCATTCATCACAAAGCCATCATTAACAGATACACAGTAAATAGCATCGATACCAAGAGCAGCAAACTCTTCGTACTTCTCTTCAAATCCAGGCAACTGATAAGCAGAGCAAGTAGGAGTAAATGCACCAGGTAAACTGAAAATAACCACACGCTTAGCATCAAATAGTTCAGCAGATGTTTTAGTTACAAACTCACCAGATTCACGGAATACAAATTCAACTTGAGGAACTTGATATCCTTCTTTACGCATCTTAACCTCCATCACCAGATGCCAGGAATGACTTGACCTGTCAGGGCATAGGAACCCATAGCGGCAACAATACCAATCATTGCTGCCCAACCGTTAATGCGTTCTGCGCGTTCGTTCATTGTTTTTCTCCTTGATAGGGGTGTTGTTGTTTGAGTTCAGGATTGGGTTGGGAGAAGACCATAGGACTTCTGGTTTTATTTTTGATAACAATAAAAGCGTCGTTCTGATACGATACGGTTCCAAATGGCTTCGCCCACTTTGCATTTGCGTCTGGGTGAGTAGCAGTTCCTGTGACTGCTACACCGCCAATCTCAACAGAGAGTTCATCGTTGGCGTCCCATCCAAGTTCTTGTAGGGCAAGAGCGAACTGCCCAAGCATTGCAGCGGTCACAGATTTTCCTCTTGCTCGGTCAGAATCACACAGTCACTGGTGGGGTATGCCACGCAGGTGAGAACCCAACCATCTGCTTGTTGCTCATCATCCAGGAAAGACTGCTCCTCATTGTCCACAGTGCCGCTAATCAGTTTGCCAGCACACGCAGAGCAAGCGCCTGCCTTACACGAAGAAGGAAGGTCCACACCTGCTTCTTCTGCTGCTTCAAGAATATACTGATCGCCTTCACACTGAATGGTGGTTTCGGTGCCGTCAGGAGAGCGGAGAGTAACATTGTAGGTGGTCATTAGTAAGTTTCAGAGAGTTGATCTACAGCATAACCCAGGATTACAAAAAATGCAACCGTGGTGATGGTCCAGAGTGCTTCAGTCATTTCAAATTACACCAAAGAACAGGTGACCAGTCATTGCGTAAGAGATAAAACCAGCCACGATGCCAAGCATAGCCCAGCGACCATTAGTAGATTCGGCTCGTTCGGCATAAGTCTTCATCCCATACTTGATTGCGTCTTCATCAGAAATATAAACGGGTGGTTCAATGGCCCACATATTCTGTTGTCCACGCTCATTTGTTGTTACAGTCATTTGAGTTTTGTAAAGAACTATTACATAATTATATAGCAAATCTTAAGAAAAAACAAGGGTGGAAACCCACCCTTGTTAGGAAATACTGACTTTAATAAGTATTAATACTTACAAAATCATTTTTCGCCTAGACCAACTTGTTGGACTTTCAGACGGGCACGGTGCAGAACCGAACCAGCAAGAGGAACATAACCCAGATCATCAGCAAGACCTTGTGCCTTGGTGCTGAGAGCATAGTTCAGAGCATCACGGACTGCCTCTGCCTTACCAGGAGCATAACCACTCTTATAGGCAAGAATCCAAGTCAGAGTGGAGATAGGATAGGCACGGGGGTTGCTGGGGTTGGGGTCTTCACCAGCAAGGGTCACAGGGTCCAGTTTGATGCTGTTGAGAGCAGCAGCACCAGTGACCGCAGAAGGACCAACAAAGTTGCCTGCCTTGTTCTGGAGGACAGCAGCTTGGAGTTTGTTCACACGGACAAAACCAGTGTTCACATAACCAATACCACCAGGAGTATTCTTGATGGTTCCAGCAACGCCTTCATTACCCTTGGCACCAATTCCAGTAGGCCAATTGATGGATTTACCAACACCAGCAGTCCAACCACCAAAGGCATCCAGAGAGTTGGTGAAAGCAAAGGTGGTTCCAGAACCATCAGAACGATGGACAACAACCATCTTACCAGCAGCACAACCGACTTGCTTATAGTCGTTGATACGTCCAGCAAAAATATCAACAACTTGCTTCTGGGTGAGTTTCAGTTTACAACCAGGCTTGTTATAAGCAACAGCGATGGTTCCACCAATCATAGGAATTTGAACAACACCACGCTTGACCTTCGCTGCTTCTTTTGCCTTGATGGGTTCATCAGAAGCACCAAAGTCAACAGTTCCAGCAACAAACTGACGAATACCAGCACCAGAACCAACGGACTGATAGTTTACACGGTCGCCAGTAGCACCAGCATAGTCCTGGAACCAGCGTTGGTAGATGGGGGCAGGAAAAGTAGCCCCTGCACCATTGATGGCAGGGGCAGCAAGTGCAGCTCCAGGAGCAGCAGCAAGCAGACTAATTGCAGCAATGTGTTTGAGTTTCATTGTCCTATCAGAAACGGAAGGTTGTTTGAATCACACCACCATAGTACTCTGAAACATTGTTTTTGAGACCTTGGTTGTTAGACACATAGAACAGAGAAGGGGTCACACTGACATTATCACTGAGTTTGTGACGATAGAACACTTCAGCAAGAACTGCCTTCTTATCATCGGCAAGAGAAGCAGCATTTCCAGGTTGTCCAACAGCAATGCCAGCAGCATTACCCTTAGCAAGAACATCACTCCACTGAAGAGCAGCCATCCAAGTTTGAGTGTCGGTGGCAGCATTAGGAGTAGTCTTACCATTGGAAAGACTTACTTCATTCCAACCGTAAGCACCACTTACAGAAGGAATAATACCAGACTTCTTGGGTTGCCAGTATGCGTTGATGGCATAGTTGTTAGAGGTCTGATTAGCAGCAAGAGCAGCAGATCCACCATTAATGGCATTCACATTACGAACACGGGTTCCTTCGGTGCCGTAGCGGTAACCGAAAGCAATACCATACTGAGGAGCACGGTAACCAACTTGAGCAAGAGTGTTCAGGGAACCATCTTCATCAAACTGACCCTTGGTAGAATCGTTACCATTCTGAGCAACATAGTTCAGGTTAGCAACAAAACCACCAGCACCTTTCTTCTTGGTGGGTTGAACCCACTCTACACCGAAACCAGAACCAGTTGCCTTGTTATAGACACCAGGAGCACCAGCAACAGAGAAGAAGTCAAGAATATCAGAACGATATGCAGTGGGAACCCAAGCCATCTCAGTGTTACGAACCTGAGCACCAGCAGTCAGATACACGCCCTTAGCAAGTGCAGGGAAGCGATAGTACAGACGGTCCAGAGTCATCGTGTTCGCATAGGTTTCTGCCTTGTCAAGTTTGAGCAAAGAAGAGGAAGAACCAAAAGGAGTGCTGGAGAAATTACCAGAACGCAGACGGGTCTTGAGCAGATCCTTACCAGTGAAGGAAGTATCAAAACTCAGGCGGAGGTCATAGTTGAAGGCAGTGTTGCCGACATTGCTGCTATTAGCAAGACGAGCACCATCTACACCACCCAGAACGAAGGTTGCTTCACCTTTGAGTTTGGTGGTGGTGGAGAACTGTTGTGCTTCAACAGAACCAACTTTCTTTTCCAGTTTTGCAACTTGACCACGGATGACAGTCAGTTCCTTAGCGAAATCAGTAGCAAGACGCTGAAGTTCATCGGTGTTTTCAGTTACACGCTCAAGACAGGAGTTCAGCAGTGCTGCTGCCTCAAAACGAGTCAGAGTCTTACCGCCAGCAAAAGTGCTGTCGGTGAGTCCAGCGATGCATCCATACTTCTCGATGAGATTGCCCAGGGCTTGATATGCCCAATCACCAGGCTTGACATCTGTAAATTGTGTGACGCTTGTAGCTTGTTCTGCGGAAACATATTGGTTGACTGCTGCCATATTAAGGTCTGCCGCATTCGCAGCAACAGGAGCAACCATTCCCAGAGCAACAGGTGCAAGCATCAGTTGTTTGAGTTTCATAAAAGTTTGTTTTTTAGTACTAAACGACAATTGAGATTCTATCAAAAGATAAAACCTCAGTATTTAGAGGTGCTTAATTAGTTCTTAAAAAATAATTAAGTTATTGGTATAATAGCATAACTGTATCAAGTGTGTCAATTAAGAACAGGTTAATAATTTTCACCTAAGTCAATCTGTACGCCAGGCAACATAGTAATAATCTTTCCTTTGTAATCGGGTCTCAAAGATTGGATAATATAGTCTTTGAAGTTATGAGCCAGCACAATCAAATTCTCTGGTTGTTCTTTGTAAAGTCTCTCTCTTGTCACTACTTCAAATCCAGTTCCAGGCACAAACATACCCTGTTTATTTTTGGTGTCATCAACCACATAAGCATCAGGAAAATTTTTGGTGCTGATGCCAAGTGCATTCAGATAGACACATCCCTTTGCTGCTGCACCAAAGAATGCTGTGCGACCAGGAAGATTTTCAATCCAGTTTTTATCTTTTAGAATCTTCAAATGCATACGACTTGCAGCATCAAAGAAATTAAACTTCTTCTCTGCTTTCAAGTATTCATCAGCAGCACCAGTGGGATTGGAATGTTTCTTATGAGAAATCCAGAGGCGCAATGTGCCGCCATGAATAGTCTGTTCTTCTGTATTAACGATTCTCAAACCATAATTATCAAACAATTTAACCAGTGGTGTCACCAACCAATAGTAATAATGTTCATGATAGAATTGGTCAAACTGCAATGTTTCAAATGTTCTCAGTGTGTATGGAAACTCAAGAATCCATACACCAGTATCGGCAAGGTGTTTCCTCACTGCAGCAAGGAACTTCTCTGCACCAGGAGTATGTTGAAATACATTAGTTGAAGTAATAATATCTGCTTTGGGAAGTTCGAGTTCCTCATTAAAGTAGTCATTGATATACTCAATACCTGCTTCAAGATTTTCTTCACGGAAAGAAGCAGATGCGTCCACATTAATCAGTCGCAGTGGGTCAGTAGATTGAGACCGAAATGCTTTCAGTAACGTACCATCATTACCACCCACATCAATAATAGTATTGTGCTTCAGATGTTTAATACTGTGCCACATTTTCTGGCAATGATAAACATAAGGTTTATTCACCGCAGAATGATATAGGTATTTCATATACAATTCCTCTGAGGGAATTGCTAAATCTAATTGTATTTTTAAGTCCTTATCAATCACAGAACTCATTGGATATTGAGTTGCATTCAATGCTTCCTGCTTGGTTGCAAACAAGTTATTTACCAGGGGTTGAGTTCCAAGGTCAAGTAAAGTTTTATCCATTCGGTTGTCCGCTCGGTTCAGTAATTCTTCCTAGAAAAGGATCGTAGTTCATATAATCAGCAATGTCAATCGTTGCTCCATTCTGAGCCCAAAAGTTTGAGAGAGCATTAAAGTTTCCTTGATGAAATGCATTGATGTGCTCTGGGTGAATTGAAGAACCTAATTCCGTTTTATAAAGCAACAAAGGAATTGCATAGGTATTACCTGAATTGTAAATCAAATCATCAGCAACCGCACGGGGTTTGCATCCATTATCCAGTTTATATTTTTCTCCACGAGTATGAAACCTCAACAATTTCTCTGCATGATGGCGAGTAATCAAATAACAAGCCGTAGAAAAGTCATTCACAAATCGCTTGTGTAATTTGACATGAATGTCTCCAGTGCAAATAATTGCCAACTGAACTACATCCCAATCATAAGGAAGATGTGCATAGAAATCTACCCAAGAAAAATTCCAATACTTAACCAAATCAAGACTGCAATCATCTTCCATCATAATTGCATATGGACTATCGGAAGTTTCTAACCAGTGCTTCATTGCTTTGAGATGACTGGTGACGCAACCAACTTCTCCAGATGACATATTATCTGGATACTTACCAGTAATAATATCACTCAAGTCATCATCCCGACCATCATATGCAGAGATGCGTGTGTAGTTTTCAATCTCCCAATATTTAAATTGGTTTTCCATGTATTCCCATCTCTCTGGTTGTCCGTCCAGATTGAGGCAATAGATTGGACCGATGTTCTTGAGTTTATGTGCTGACTTATTCTTATCTAGAAGTTCATTCATAAATCAATCCAAAATACTTCTTCATCTGGAGCACCCCAGGTAATTCTTTCATCACATTGAGATTTAACTAAATCATCCACAACATAAACTTTGTATCCGAGATTCAGTAAATCATAACACAGGCGATACTGTTGGCTTTCTTCTACAATATCAGTGCCCTCTTTGTAGGAGATATACTTAAAAGCAAAGGGCAGTCGCTCTGTATTGCGATTAACAAACCAATCTACCAGGAATCTAGCGTGTTCGTCATTAAAACTATCAGTTGTCAATCCAAGATTATATTCCAACCCCAGTTTTTTTGCATATGCAGCAAAAGAACGATTGTCTCTTGGTAAGCACGGACCACCATATCCATAACCAAACCTCAAATACTTGGAACCAACGCGAGTATCATCACCAATTGCTTTTAGAACTTTAGAAATCTCACACTCACGACCACTCAAAGCCATCACTTCACCCACCATATTCGCATAGGTAATCTTGGTTGTCAAGAAACAATTCACTGCCAACTTCACAAGTTCAGCAGCAGTTGTACTCATTGTATGAACTTTGGGTTCAGTGACTTGTATTTTGTTATAGATTTCTTTGATGACTTCCAGGTGCTGACCCTCACCACCAATTAGAACCATATCGGCATACTGAAGGTCTTTGATAATCGAACCCTGCGCGATGAACTCTGGATTGTAATAAACATCTACACCATAAGGATTCAGTTGTGTCTGGAACAACTCACAGTCTCCAGGATTAGTGGTGCATCCAACCACCAGTGTTTTCCCATTCGTTGAAAAAGGACAATCTTGAAAGTCATTTACAACTTGCCAGACTGCACTGACATCATAACTTCCGTCAGGCAGTGATGGTGTTGCCACAAGCGTGTAGATAATATCACATTGCTTAATGACTTCTACATTATCAAGAACTGCATTAAAGTTCTTAGCATCATCAAGCATCTCTGCAACTTGTGGTTCGTTTGTATTGATGATACGGTTATTCAGTCCAATCACATAATCATCTCTACAGTCAGAGACAATCACTTCATATCCTGCTTTTTCCAATAGAAGAGCAAAGCAAATGCCAAGTCTTCCTGCTCCGATAAGTCCAATCTTCATTTTAACTTTGCTGTAATCAGTAAGTGCCAACCAAGGTTTTTCTCAAGAGTCCTAAACATTTCAGAAGGCATTGCATCAAACCAAGGTTGTTTGATATACTCTCCACGCTTGTAAGGTTCTACTTGATAAGGAAAGATATGGTCCTGTTCGATAGAAAGAACTTCATACCCATCTAACAATTCTACCACATCTTCTTTCGTATAGGTATTGGCAATCGGACAACCATACTGTGCTTCTGGTTGGTCCAGACCCGCCTCAATCATATAGTTCTTCCAGGAATCTTTTGCATAAAGCATAATCTTAAGAACACTGTTCTCATTCATATACTTTTTCGCTTCAGAAACAATCTTTTCTGGATGTGGACTATGATGAATCACACCAAAAGAGTAAATCAAATCATAAGTTTCCACAGGAACAAACGACGAAAGTTCCTCTGCATTGCCAAGATAGAACTGTCCTGGTTGATTATAAAGACTAAATCGTTGTTTAGCAATCTCAAGACTCTCTTCAGACAGTTCGACTCCAGTATAGTCTGCACCATTAAACGGAAAGTTAATTCCAACAGTACCAAGACCACAACCAATCTCTAGGACTTTCTTACCCTCCCATTGAGGAAATCGGGTAAACATTAGAATATGATTCTCAACAAAAAACTTCTTCTTTGTGACTTCATTAAAGTATTCTAATGTGCCAACTTCTTTAGAGGAATGACGAATATTACAGGGGCGGTCATTCCAGAACTTTTTTACTTCATCAATTGTTGCTGTCATAGTTGGAATGTAGGAATAGAATTCATTTTATGTTTGTTCTGTGTATTAAATTTTTGATATTGTTTAATTGCGGTTCTTTGTTTATCCGTAATTGGAATTCCTCTCCATTGTGTGAGTGAGTCTGGTGTGGCAAGAGGAGAATTGCATACTCCAGATTCCATCACCCACTCAAGGTCTTCATAGGAAACACCAAGTTGGTCTTCGTCAGACCGACCATCTTCCCAGAGACCGTCCGTGGGTGTTGCCTCAATAATGCGTTGGTCTACACCAAGATGTTTTCCAAGTTCCCATACTTCAGTTTTGTAAAGGTCTGCAATGGGGGCAATATCAACCCCACCGTCACCATATTTAGTATAGAATCCTACACCATAATCTTCAACTTTATTGCCAGTACCAACCACAAGTCCACCCACAGTTCCTGCAATCTGATACAGAGTCACCATCCGAAGACGCGATTTGGTATTTGCATTTGCCAGAGCATTTGTTGTATATTCATTACTATCAGTCCACCAATTGAGACTATGAACGAACTTATCATACACACTAGAAAGTTCGACACGAATTCTCTTCACATTTGAATACTTTGCTTCCAGTGCTTTGGTGTAATCATCTGAAAGTCTGTCATTATCAACACCAGAAAGCAGCGGCATTGAGAGCACATAAGTTGGCAATCCAGTCTCCGCACACAGCGTAGAAACTACACCAGAATCAATACCTCCAGATACTCCAACAACAAGTGCTTTAATGTTATTGTCAGAAACATAATTCTGAATCCACGATACAATCCGCGTCTTCAGTTCTTCATAATTAGAAACTCGGTTCATAATACAATCCAATCAGGACAATAAAGGTCTTTTGTATCTTTGTCCGCATACGCTGGTCCAAACCACATACGAGGAGCAATCACTTTTTTGTTGGGATTGGCAATGAGCCATGCACCCCACCAACTCATAGAACTATTAGCAATAATAGCATGAGAGCACAAAGACATCAAGCACAAATCCGCATAGGGTGTAAAAGAACCATCACCATATTTTTCTTGTGGTTCTGAGATTAAGAATCTATCGCCAGAAAAGAATTCTTGCTCTTTAACCCAATCTACAGAATCAGAAAACACAATTACAGGTTGGTTGTCATCAAACTCTGCAAGTGCTTTTTCGTAATACTCAATCGGTTGTACGGGGTGTTGGTCTCCACATTGGGTGTAAGACCACTTAAATCCACGGGGGTCTGTGAGATTTGGGTCTCCACGACGAACATGAAGCATAATGGGTTCTCCTTCAACAGAGTCCATCATCTCTTTACATGGACCTAAATGTTCGTCATGAAAGGTGAAATCTTTACGAATCTCATCAGAGATATGTTGGAAGTATTTTTCTGACTGAAAGAATCCATAGAGACTTACATCGTCGGGACAATTTTCAAATAGGTCTTCAGAGAAATGAAAATGAGGTTCCTGGATGTATTGAAACTCTTCAACTACACCTTCATTTCTTTCCGATGCAAGTTTAAAACATTCATGAAGACTATAGTTTTCAATTCCTTTTCTTTCTGATGGGGGAATGCACCAGTCATATCCATGTTTAGCAGCAATGCCACGAAGGGCTGCATACTCAAACATCTGATTACCAAGTCTTCCCAGACTTCCCAAATGATTAAATGCCAGCATATTTCTTAAGATAGTCTTGTTGTGAATAATATTCCCTAAGTTGTTCTTTGTTCATCAATTGAATCTTTTCCCACTCTTGCATATTAGATGTCATGTGAGGATTGCTGAACCAAGAGTTTTCACCTCTTGCGTGTTCTAAATGATAAACATAATCATTAATTCGTCCTACATTATAATCCAAAGTTGTGAATCTGTAAAACCTTTCTTTATCTTCTGGTGCATATGCTTTGAAGTTTTCATTCTCCATACCACCATCAATATAAACTTGACGATTAAAGAATTGAACCCAACCAAAGTCGGATGTATGAAGATTAGAATGTCTGTTCAGTATCTCGTAATTTCCTGTCTGTAAGAAATCAGAAACAATCTCATCAGTTGCTCTGACTTGATACTGATACATTCCCTGACCGTATGGGTAGATTACATCGTGAGTATGATGAAGAATAGATTGATACGCTTCGTGATATGAGTCTAGTGGCAACAGAACATCGCAGTCATAATTCACAACGATTTCTGTCTTTGCCTCTGCAATCATTTCATTCAGAACTTTCTGACGATGGAAGAGTGGTTCATTACTCTTCTCAAAGATATGCTGAATATTTACATCTACATCCAAAATATTATTCAGGACTGGTAGTGCATCTCTCTGGAAAACAGATTCAGAATCTACCTCTTTGATAAGAATGTTTGTATCAAAGTTCTCTAACAGAAATGCAGTGGTTGTAATAACATTACGCAACCTATCTTGAGATTCAATACGAATTGGAATGATAAATGTTGCTTCTGATAAATCAATCTTCATCGGAATACCTCTTATCATTAATGAAGAAGTCTCTGTGCTTCACCATCAAATAATCAATCTCTTTACTATCAACCATCCAAGAGCCCTCTGGATGTTCAATAATTGCATCATACTGCATAGTGCTGCTAGTGCGGTCTTCGTGCTCTCGGTTTGCAATCAAAATATCTGGAATAATATGAGGCATTCCGTGTGCGAATCTCATACGATGATAAAACTCAACATCCACCAGGAGTTTAAGTTGCGTATCCAGATACATCTTTGCATCATTTAAAAGTGCAACGCAAGATGGACTACCCAGAAGATTACGACCTTCTAGAATCATATCGCACCACCGTGGCACACAATCACGGTGAGTTTCAATACCATCTGTTGTATGAGTGAATCCATGAAATAACCACTTACAATTCGTTTCATCAAACCCTTGCTTGATTTTTTCAAGTGCTTCATCATGAACGAACAGGTCATCTTGCATAATCAACTTCAGAATTCTACCCTCTGCATTCTCCATCACGCAATTGATGTTAGATGCTTGGAATCCACGGTCATTTGGATTCTTCATATAGGTAATAGTAAATTCTTCGCTGCTCTCTTCGCAAAAATTCTGAATGACATTATCTTTACTATGGTCGGATACAACAATCTCAAAGTCTTGGAATGTTTGTTTCCGCAGACCATCAAAAATAGCAGTGAGATATTTTACACCCTGCCCCCTAAATTCGTAAGTAGGAATACAAACTGAAATCTCAGGCATCAATTCTCTCCCAACGCTCAGGCACCAAGTCTTTATCATCAAGTCCTGCCTGCGGACCAAACCAATTCGTTGGTGCAATGACATGCTCTGAACCAGACAACCATGCACCCCACCAACTAAATGAACTATTCACCATAATCTGATGAGAACACATTGACATCAAGCACATATCGTGGATATTGTCACTAGAATCAGAAACCATAAATCTATCGTCCGAAAAGAACTCTTCACTCTTTACCCAGTCAGGTTCATCAGAAAAAACAATGACGGGAAGTTCTGGAAACTTTGCCAGTGCTTTTTCATAATAACTATTGGGTTGAACTGGATGATACTTTGACTTTACAACTTGGTCTGTGCGACGAACATGTAATGAGATTGCTTTTCCATCAGGAACAATCTGGTCGAAGATTTCTTTACAAGTATTCCAAACATCATCTCTCCACACAAAGTCTTCACGAATCTCTTGTGCGATATGAGCGAAGTATTTTTCTGACTGGAAGTATCCATAAAGATTGCGATTGTCTTCGCAGTTATTGAATAGTTCCTCATCAAAAGTAAAACTTGCTTCCTGAACGTATGGTGCAGGAAACAGATTCACTTCTTTAACAAATGGCAACTTAAATGCCATAAAGAGTTTATGTTGATTCTCTTCATCATTAAACTCATCATCATTCTCTGGTCCAGGAGGAATACAGAAATCAAATCCACGATTTGCTGCAATACCTCTAGTGGCAGCATACTGGAACATTTGATTGCCGAAACGACCGTTTTTACCTAGGTGATTATGTCCTATCATAGTTGTGTTCCCTCTGGAAGAAAGAAATGAAATCCAAATGGTTTAATGCCTTGAGTTTCTGGGAGTGGGCGTTCGTGTGAGAATCTTGCTGCAACCTCAATTGGTGCAATCTTACATCCAAGTGCTTCATAGATATGGCGATTATGAACGCAGATATTACCATCCTCTGAAGTAAAACCTACATCCATATGCTTATAGAAGTCTCCCCAATTCACATCAAAATGAATGTATGCGTGTTTAGGAACATCTAACAGTTTCTTGCTGCGGAAAGAAAATCCACCGTTTCCAACACGATGGGGTTTTCCCCAAGGGTCCAGGTAAGCGTCTTTTGCAAGAGCCCAAGGTGCTCCAATGTAATCATAGTTAAACCAATCATTGTCCCATTTCTCCGGGTTAATCACAAAACCATCGGGTTGGACTAACAAACAATAGTCTGTATCAATATGATTCGTCAGATTATAAAGACAATAATAGTTGTAATCGTGTATGGATTTAATCTCATAACACTTCGAAAACTCAATACCCTCTGGAAGATTACCAGGGTCTTCGTGAGTGATGAGTTTAACTGCACCATACTTAATGCTCTTCATACTGTGCTTCAGAGCAAAAAGAGCACCTTCTACATTGTTTGATGAGATGCAGAATAATGTTACATTCGGTAGTTCAATCATAAATCACCTTCATAGATATTGGATGTTACTTTATATTCTTCCCATTCTACCCTACATTCATTGGGTGTGAAAAGTTTTCCCTGCCTATCCATATAGTGCGTGGGATAATTATATATGCTGCAACCAAGAGACCACCAACCCTGTGAGCGGTTAAAGTCAAACCAATACTTGGGAGCAATACAATACTCTAAAGTCTCACTCAACCACAGAGGCCAACAAGCAAATGTTGATGCGCCACAGATGACATGCTTTGCATTCTTGAGTGCTACGAAATCCCAAGCAACGCTGTCGTGATAGGCAGGATACTCTGGAAGAACTTGATTAGCAGTTTTAACATCTTCAGTCACAATCGCAAATTCCATCTTGGGATTGTGTGCCACCATTGCTTTGATTGCATTGTCATAATAAGACCGTGGCAACCAACATCCAGCATTTCCAATCATATCACTGCCACGGAAATTGATGATGCAAACATTATCTCCGTAAGTATCTGTATGTTCGTAATCTGGTTTAACTCTCAACCAATCTTTAACTAAATCAAGTTTGTCATAGAAATAATCTTCAGACTGAAAGAGTCCATCAATTTTGGTGTTGTCAGGAACCAAAAGAAGATTCTTATCCGTCAAACGAATATCAGTCCCCAACCTAGGGTCAGTGTGCTTGCCGTGGCGATACTCCACATAATAGTTCTCAATACCCTTTGGAAGTTCTGTAGGAGGGCCGCCAGGAGGACTAGAACCACCAACAACCTCACATCCAAGGTCCAGGTCCATAAAATAGACACCCTCACTGTTAAAGCGTGGGTCTCCAAGATTCTCTCTACCAGAGATGCCAAACTCATAACCAAGATTATGAGCCAACATTCTGGTTGTTACATAAGCAAAGAGTTGATTACCAAATCCTTGCCCGTGATAAAGTTCGGTAATAATCATGCTACTAACACCTTCATTGTATCTGCCACTTCATAATTACACATCCAAATTGTATATAATGCTCGTTCAATCATATGACTTTCTCCAGATAGTTGTGCGTGTGCTACAAATGTTCTTAAGTTTTGATAGAAGACTTTATCATACTTAAGAATATAATCTCTGGGTACGATATAGTTTGTTCCTGGTGCAAATCTTACATATCTTGGAAGAACGGGATTCTTAAAACAAAACAACATAAACTCATTATAAGATTTGAAATACTGACTTGGATGGTCTGGAGTATTCAAATACCAACTGTTATTTGTTTCCATCCAACCACCATCAGGAGAAAGCATCGCATATCCATTTTGCAATGCTGGTTGTTCTAAATCATGGAAAGTCCATTCCTCTACAGGACAAAAACATTTGCTATTAATAATCTTGTCAAAGAACTCTTGTGTGACATGACGACCAACCGTATTTCCTTTAATGAAAGCAGTCACTGGAGGTAATACATTGTAATTGTCAATAATAAAAGTCATATAGTCATAAATGTTATAACCATTTGATGATGTATTGACGATATTATAGTTTGGATATTTTTGTTTTAATCCTGATGGTTTGACGATTACATCCTTATAAGAACCACCATTCCAGGTTTTATCATAGATGATATGTGGATTGCGATAATTCTTAACCCACTCCAAGTCATTGTCATAACTTGAGATGCAAAGAAAATTCATTGAGACAGACTATCTTCTACAATTTTATCAAAGAAATATGGAAGAGTCAATGAACTCAAATCCATCGTTTGTGCTTGTTGATAAAGATTATCATTTTCAATTAGAAGTTCTTCCGTGACTTCTGAATAATGATTTACAAACAACACGGGCAAATCTTTATACAGTTCCTCAAGATATGGATGCCTCTTCATCACAGGAACACGCCTCATATAAAGAACTTCCCAATTGCGATGACAATCAATTGCATTACCTCTGGGACAAATCATAAACTTGGATTGTGATAGGTTGTATAGAAAGACTGAAAAAGAAACTCTTTGTTCGTGAACTTCCGCCCAGGATTGATTGCGGAACAAATCTTTTACACCAACTCTTTCCGAATGAGAACCTTCATTATGACTGACATACAAAAGTCCAGGAGGATTAGACGGAAGACTTTTCATTGCAGATGTAATATCTTCTATTCTTCTGTCATCAGGAGACATTCTTCTCTGCAATCCATATGGAGCAGGAATGACTTTACCTCCGTGAGACACAGCATTGACAGCAGAAACACACAAAACATTATCAGGCATAGCCTCAAAGATATATTCATCAATTGGAGTATCTTCCAGATTAGTGAAGATGATAAACTTCATATCTGGAAAATTTCCACACAGTCTTAATAAGTCGCTTTTGGAGTGTAAAGAGTCAATATAAGGTCTATCTGCCTCACTAACTTCTTTAATATACCTTTTGTATAAACGAATATTATCAATAAACAAAGTCATATAATTACGACTTTTCTTTACCTCAAATAATTTACTCACAAACTCAACATTAGTAAGATTTGCATCTTTCATAAATGAGGTGTAGATATTACCCCATTGACCTGACTGGTCTCCAAAAGAATAATCACAAAGTTTAGAAAGTGCTACACCCTCAATCAATTCCATGGTTTAATTAAATCAATATACTTCTCTTGATTTTGTTGAATATATTCTGGGAATGTATCATCAATCGGAACAACTTCTAAACGATTTGCGCGTCCCAGTGGGTCAAGTCCCATATCAATTCTCTCTTCCATATTATCGGTATTGGATGAGATATTATTTTCTGTGTGTTCGTAAGAAGCAAGTTTGAGACGCACATTATCTGCATCGCCCAAGAAACTAAAGTGCCATCCAGCATTTTCAACTTGATAAGCCTGTCTCCAGTCTGTGCGAAGTCTATCTACAGTCGTGGTCTTCAGGTGCTTAAAGGTGCAGAGACGAGTGCCTTTCCAATTCTCTTGATACAGATAGTTCAGTTTAAAGTAAAATGCACGACACAGAGCAACATAATTGTGTGATGGGTCAAACCAATCCAGGTCTTCAATCACATAGGGATTGATAATCTCATCAGCATCACTTGTCATCACAATGTCATCATCAGATGCACCTGCTTTGACAAGACCATAAGCACTACACTCACGATTATAAACAGCACGTTGGAAACGAATAGGTAAATCAATATAGCGTGTTCCACTTTCGTCTGTACTGCTATAGTCAGTATGGAAAGGTTTCTTTACCATATAATCACTGAAGTCATCGGGAATTGTTTCAGTAATATTGTGGATGATTTTATCATTGAACTTTCCAAAACGGTCTTTATTCTCTTGATAATACAATGGTTTCTCATTTCCACTCACAGTGAAAGGAGATTCAGTCAGAACAAAATAATCCACAACATCATTCAAAATATTGAGACGAAGTTCTAACAAATCTAATTCGTTAAAGAAAATAAATGAATCAAATACTTTCATCGGTCAGTCCTTTAATACGCAGGTGATTGCTTCTTTTGCCAGTCTTCCAACTTGCTTAAATTTAGATACGATTTCAGCATCCACAACTTGGGGGTCTACATACCAATCCTCATACGGATTACCTTCATTAGCAACATTTCTAACAACCAGTTCATAACCACGAGACTGTAAGAATCTCATTGCTTCTTCTTGGCAATCTGGACCTTCACGGTAAATATCAGTTTCATAGGTAATTACAGAAAAACGATAATCATCATGTGGAAGTTGCAACAGTGCATTCAGTGTTTGTTGTGCTGGTTCAATATCAACTTGCAAGTAATCAATTTGCTTGGGAAAATTATTATCTTCAAAAATTTTCTTGTAGTCTGCGGTCGTTGCATCTTCGCATAAACAAGAATTTTTACGAAGACTATTATAAAAATCCACAGCAGTTTGAATGATTTCAAAAGAAACTCCTCTCCACCCAAATTGAGTCTCAAGCAAATAACTATTGTTGATGACTACAGGATGGTCGCCACCAATTTCCACATAGGTTCCATTCTTCTTACCATTCAACATACTCAACACAAACATATCTTGGAATGCTTGTGAATAGTTGTTCTCAATATCTTCAGACCCAACAAACTGATGACGCAGTTTGTCAAAGTCACTCTTAAAATATCTACCGCAGTTTGGGAATGTAAAATCGCTCATTAGTTTTTCCAGTAGTCGTAAATGTCCTTGGTTACTTCATATTCCATACTCTTCACTTTTCTATTAGGTTGTTTCATTGCCCAAACAAACATACTCTCAATCAATTCATCAAGTTGAGTTTCATCTCTAAAGTCTAACATGGTTTTTGCTTTTGTATGGTCGCAATAAGCATGTTTGACTTCATGGCGTGGTTCTCCATGTTCGATAGGAACTTCATAACCATACCGTTTAGCAATTACCTGAACTGATTGTGCGACTTGATTTAGAGTAAAGTGTTTATCTGCACCAATATTAAAGATTTCATTATCATAATCCGTCAGCAGTTTATCAAACGGTTCCATATAATAACGAATGTCAGAAAAAGCACGAGTCTGCTCTCCATCACCATACACCAAAATAGGTTGTCCGTTGATTGCTTTACGGATAAAAATACCAATCACATTTCTGTATCGGTCCCAAATGTTTTGATAAATGCCAAGAACATTATGAGGACGGACAATATTATACCGAAGACCAAACTGTTCGTGTGCCAGTTTTAAATCACACTCTACAGCATACTTGGCAATCCCATAAGGGTCAATTGGTTGAGGTCTCTTATCTTCTGTAAATGGAGGTTCTTGCTCTCCATACACAGCCATACTAGATGTGAAGATAAATTTGGTGTTATGAGTAATACATTCGTTAATCAGGTTTGCAGAGCAGACAAGATTATTGCGATAATTAAAATTACGAATGAATGGAGATAATCCCTCTGCAGCATAAGCAGCAAAATGAAGCAGCACATCTGGATTGTGCTCTTCAAACAATTCAACAACTTTCTTTCTCTTCTCCAAATTAAACTTTGCAAAAGTGAAGTTTTCTGCTGATGGGACAAATGCTTTATATCCTCCAGAAAGGTCATCAATACCAACAACATGATGACCGTTTTCTAGAAGATGTCGTGTATAATTTGCGCCTAGAAGACCAGCGCATCCAGTTACAAATATTTTCATTCTGGTAATTGATAGTCTAACATTAACTTTCTTTGTGTTGCATCATTTTTCCAACTGCATGGATAGACTGGAATATAATCTTTCAGTTCTACCTCATAGACAGTCACATCTGTATCGTATAGCATAGAACAATTCAGGTGCTCCGTCAAGTAAGCATTGGATGTAAAAAGATTTTGAATATTGTGAGAGCATAGTGCTGCAGAAACTGCAAATGTTCCGACACCTGATGTTGCAAGATTTTTTGCAGCAAGCAATGTTGCATAATCTTCAACAACAGACAGTGATTGGAACTTCAATCTCTCAATCTTTTGTAGTTCTGGAACCACGGGATTGTTGCTGTTTGGTTCTACAACGACAATCACATTTTTAAAGTCGTCAATTAATGCAAGATAATATGAGAGTGGATTCTGAACATAGTTGTGTGGTTTTTCATATTCTCTTTCAATAATGTCACCACCACGAATATGAATCACTAAAGTATCCTCATCAAAGGGTTCCATTGTTGGAACTTTGAGATGTGGTTGAATGTAGTTCTTACATACTCTACGCATATTTGCATAGACTTGCTCTTTGCTAATGCCAATTTCATTGCCACCTTCTAGAGTTCCATTATCACAGTGAACTGTGGGTTCCCAGTTATAAAATTTACCCTCAACATGCTGACCGTCTTCACCAAAGTTATAACCAAACTTACCAATGATGTCGTGGTCTAGTCTCTGTTCGAAAGTATGCTTACGACTTTCTGCAAGCATTAAACAATTTGCAGTCTGTTGAATATTATTTCCAACTCTTCCAGCCCAATGAGAAACAGAATATCGCATCACTCATACTCCTTTCTCATCTCTTCAAAGACTTTAGCAATACCTTGGTCCAAAGAAGTCTTTGGCATCCACCATCCAGTAATATACAGGTCTGCTTCGTTTCTCTTGTCCATCTGAACACTGTCTTTTGCAACTCCTGGTTTGATTTTGACATCATCCCTACCAATCCGATTGAACTGTCCTTGAATCATTTCAGCAACAGACTTGATTGAATCATTACGGAAAGAGGTGATGTGAAGTGGGTCAGTAGGTTTGAAATCTGAATAGCAGTTCATCACTGTCTCCAGACCTTCGCAGCAATCTTCTGCATAAAGAAACTGACGCTCTTCTGTGCCATCAGTCATCATCTCAAACTCACCTTCCTCAAATCCTTTACGGATGAAGTCAGTAATAACATGAGACTTTTCTTGGTCCTTCTCTACACCATAAACATTCCAGAACTTAACAGTTAATCCACCAAGAGTTTGAGTATAAAGTTCTCCAACACGCTTTAGAACACCATAAGGAGAGTAACTCATATTACTCATTTGCGATGAAGCAAACACAAATGGCTTACGATACTCTGCAAGATACTGAAAGACATTCACCATTAGTCTTGCATTGTTATTGATGAAATCATAGGTATGTTGATACTTCTTCAAGTATCGAGAACCACCAACATCAAATGCAAGGAAAAATACAAAATCACATACCCGAATGTCGTGCATCAATTTGATGTTCGGAATCTTGGTGAGGTCTTGTTCCTCACCATTCACAACATCAAACTCTGTAACATCGTGCCCCTTGTCACGAAGATACTCTGTCAGATATGCACCAATCTGACCACCAGAACCAAGAATGACTACTTTCATACTCTTTGTAATAGTTTATCTGTCGTTTCCTGAATCAACATCTGCGATTCAATCCAGTAATATGTTTTACGAATACCTTCTTCAAGAGTTTGTGAATAGTCCCAACCAAGTTTTTCACGAATCAAATCGTTGTTAGAGTTGCGACCACGCACACCTAGAGGAGCATCAAGTTTGTGTTGCTTCTCTATAGTTTTACCTGCAACTTTAGCAGCAGTATCTACCAGTTGATTAATTGTCACCATCTCTTCAGAACCAATATTCACTGGTCCAATAAAGTCGGAGTCCATCAGTCTCCGCGTTGCTTCGACGCATTCATCAACGAACAAGAAGGAACGAGTCTGTAACCCGTCTCCCCACACTTCGATGGTTCCACCTTCCTCTGGAAGTTCGGCAACTTTACGGCAGATTGCTGCAGGGGCTTTTTCACGACCACCTTGCCAGGTTCCTTCGGGACCGAAAATATTGTGGTAGCGAGCAACCCTAACTGGAATGCCATAATTGCGATGATAGGCAAAATACAGTCTCTCTGAAAAAAGTTTTTCCCATCCGTATTCGGAGTCTGGGTTTGCTGGATACGCGGACTCTTCACGACAGTCGGGATTATCAGGGTCAAGTTGATTGTGCTCTGGATACATACACGCTGAACCAGAATAGAAGATTTTTGTCTTATTAACTTCTTTCAAATCATTCAGTTGTTTCTGTGCTTCAAGAACATTCAGGTTAATCTGAACGGAGTTATGCATAATGTCTGCGTCATTCTCTCCAGTGAAAACAAAACCTGCACCACCCATATCAGCAGCGAACTGATAGATTTCATCAAAAGGTTCAATGAACTTATCAAGAATTGAATGATAGTAATTACCTCTATATCCAGCAAAACGGATACAACGACGAACTGTATTCAGGTCTCGCAAATCTCCCTGAACAAATTCGTGTGCTTCCGTTTCAGAAAACTCTGGGCGCTTTAAATCAACACCACGAACCCAATAACCTTCGGAACGCAGTTTTTTTACCATATGACTTCCAATAAAGCCACCAGCACCAAGCACAAGTGCTGTCTTCTTATATTCACTCATAGAAAAGTATTCACTCCTAGTATATATTATAGATTATTTGCAGACAGATTGCAACCCAGAATACAAGTCAATCTCCTGCACAAATCCCAAATCTTTCAGTTTGTCTGCATTTAGAGCAAAGTTTTTTGCTTGAACTAATTGATTAAATCGTGGTGTCTCCATTGACAGAAGTTCGCTTTCACTTCCCAAAATTTTCTTACAAAGTTCAATGATACTCCTAAAGGTTAGTGCGTTTCCGCTTGCAATATTATAGATAGAGTTCAGTTCTCCTTTATCCATCACTAGTTTGAGAGCCCTGCAAATATCTTTAACATGCATATAATCTCTCAAATCCTCTCCATTGTTATAAAGAGTAATGGGTTCATTGTTCTTCATCAACTCAATTAAGAACCCAAGCACATTCTTCTTTGCAGAGACTGTCTTATCTTGTCCGTAAACATTTGCAATTCTCATAATGCGATACTTCACATCATAAACTTGGCAGAACGAAATAATCAATTGCTCTGCTGCTCGTTTAGTAATCGAATAGAAACCTCTGGGGTCGCAGAGTGCATCTTCTTTTGCATATAGAATATCAGGTCCATAGACAAATCCTGTGCTGACATAATTGAATACAATGTCCTTGGACTTACAATACTCTAAAGTTTCCATTAGAACATTCAAGTTTGTTCTGACATCTAATGTGACATCTTCCAGAACATTGTAATTAGACGTGGTGCTAATCAAATACAGAATATTATTGGACTCTGGTTTCCGCTCTTCTCTTGGAATAGCAATCACTTCATCAGGGAACAACTCACAAAAGGTTCCACCAATGAATCCTGTGGCACCATAAACAGATGTTTTACTCATACTTATCACACTCTTTTAACGATTCTCCTTTAAGGTCTTTGTCAGACAGAATTGGTGCTGCTACATTCCAATAGATATTCAAGTCTTTATCATTCCACATTAAGGTTCGTTCATATTCTGAATAACGATAGTCAGTGACTTTATACAGCACCTCTGCTTGATGAGAAATAACACAGAATCCGTGAGCGAACCCAGGGGGAACCCACAGTTGTCTTGGTCCTGGAGTCAAGCGAACACCCATCCATTGACCGTATGTGCTTGAACTTTGACGCAAATCTACAATTACATCATAGATTTCACCAGCAATACATCGCACCAGTTTTCCCTGTGGATGTTGAATCTGATAATGCAGACCTCTTACCACATTCTTTGTAGAGATTGAGTGGCAGTCCTGCACGAACTCATAGTTCCCAATAATTTTTTGAATATCACGAAGATTGAAAGACTCTGTGAAAGAACCTCTCTTATCCTCAAAAACTTCTGTTGTGATAATATATGCGTCTTTTAGACTAGTTCCGATTGCGTTCATACCATTCAATTGTTTTGTCAAGTCCATCCTCTAGAGAAAAGCGTGGAGACCACTTCAATTCGTGTCGGATTTTTGTAATGTCCGTGGAATAACGACGGTCGTGTCCTGGACGGTCTTTGACATATTCTATCATATCTTCCGTCATATTCATACGGTCCAGAATCATTCTTACAAGGTCAATGTTTCTGAACTCGCATTCTCCACCAATATTATACTTCTGACCGAACTTACCTTTCAACCATACCTCAATTAATGCTTCACAATGGTCCTGAACGTATAACCAATCACGAATTTGTTTGCCATCGCCATAGATAGGAACTTTCTTACCCGATAAAAGATTGGTAATGGTCTTGGGAATCATCTTTTCGTGATACTGCCTGGGTCCATAATTGTTGGAACAGTTTGTAATCACTGCAGGCAATCCATAGGTATTGTGATATGCCATTACAAAGTGGTCGCTTGCTGCTTTGGATGCGGAGTATGGATTTCTAGGAGCATAGTTTGATTTCTCCGTGAAGTATCCATCCTCAATTGAACCATAAACTTCATCTGTTGAGATATGAATGAACTTCTGAACTTCATACTTCAAAGACAAGTTTAGAAGATTCACAGTCCCATTGATATTCGTCAGGATAAATGGAGAGCAATCCTGAATAGAATTATCAACATGACTTTCTGCAGCAAAGTGAAAGACCGTGGAAGGTTTGTGTTCTTTAAAAACACGCTCACACCCACTCTCATCAGCAATGTCAATCGTATAGAGAAAGACTCTATCTGGAATATTGTGCCAGTCTGCAGCATAAGTCAAACTGTCAATACACACAATGTCTTCTGTGGTGCAGGTGACCAAATGATGAAGAAAATTACTTCCAATAAATCCAGCACCACCCGTAACTAAAACTGTCATCTGTAAATGTTTTAACTCAATATTACTTCTTTATTCCCCAAAAGTAAAGATCGCAAGATGTTCTATTAACACCAAACTCATGAGATGAAAATAATTCCTCAAAGTTAAATTTCTCTTTGAAGTGTTCTTCATTGAGATTCATATAATAGTTGTGCCACTCTTCTTTGTTTTCTCGACCAAGTTGCACCGTTAATGGAGAACATTCTGGATGAGACCCCGATGTGCCATGAGTATGTCTGCCATCAGTAGCACAAGTGAAACAAACAAGTCCATTTGGTTTTGTCATTCTTATCATATTCGCAAATGTTTCTACCCAATAGGGATTATGCTCAAAACACTCTGTCGAAATTGAGACATCATAAGTATCATCGGGATGGTCTAAGTCCTGACCCTGACATACCAAATCAACACCCTGTCCCTCACCAACATCAATACCAAGATAGTCACACTTCTCAAAGAGTGACCGAATCGAACCATTGATATCTAGACTTCCTACCTCAAGAACTTTTTTTCCTGTAAAGAACTCAGGTCTATCATTCTTTAATGATTCTACAAATTCTTGTTGTTCTGGGTGGGCCATAATAGTGTAATATCTTTACTATCTAGGCAATAAAAAAGAGGTTGTTTCCAACCTCCAAAAGTATTCAGGCTCGCCACCAATTCTTTTGCTGGAAATTGGAAACCAGGCGGGGTTGCCCCATCCGCACCAACGGCATTTGGGAGATGCCGTAAACTCATTAAGGGGTCATATTGACTCCACCAGTTCTGTTTAAGTCCATCCGTGACTAAGGGGGTTTACTCCCGACCAGGGTTTTTAGAGACTCTCCATGTCTTCATCATCTTTTATGTAGCAAGGAACTCGATCTGGGTCTAACCATTTTGCATACTCAATGTCCTCCATTGCTGTAGAACATTGCATAACATTATCGAATAGATAGATGTCATTCCAGCGTTTTGTGTATTCGTTTTGTTTTTGTAGGCGATAGTCAGGTTGCCCATTAAGTTCAATGATGCCTGCTTCAACAAAACGATAGCCTTCTCGTTCCAGAAGAACTTTAGTCATACCACCTCAACGGATTCAAGATCATTAGCGACATACTCCATGAGGATTTCATAATCATCAAGAGGGTCACCAGAAAAAACGACACCTTCGTTTTCATAATAGCGACGAACCTTTTTGAAAAGTTTCGGATTCTTTACATCAAGGTAGAATTCGCCATTTGCTGCACCACGGAGAGTGGGAATGTCTTTCTTGAATTTTGCTGTGAGAGTCATTGTTTTGAATGTTGACCTGACTATTATAAAGGTTTGACAGGGTTTCTGTCAAGTGCTCCTTGAGGGGATCGAACCCACCTTAGCCGAATTATGAGTTCGGTGCATTCACCAGATTGCTAAAGGAGCAGGTGGGGGATTTACCCAGCCTCAGAGTTTCCTCTTCACAGGCACGGAACCCCCATAGGGATGCCTGGACTTGAACCAGGATGACTCCGTTATAAGCAGAGCGCATTGACCTTTATGCGACACCCCCAGTCATGAACCCTCTTCGTGGTCAGTGTGGAGACGTATTACTTCATCATCCACACTAGACTCTTCGAATACATGCACGACTTCATTGTAAGGAACAATGACTGCCCTTTTGTTTCCATCTGTTATGATAAATGTTTCGCCATTCTCAACTCTTTCTATCAGAGTATCAAAGTTTGTTTGAAACTCTTCGACTGTAAATTCTTGAAGTTCTGGAAGTTCTGAATTCATTTTCATAAGTGAGTTTTATGAGTCGGGGCGACAGGGATTGAACCTGTGACCTCTGGTTCCCAAAACCAGCATTCTACCGCTGAACTACGCCCCGTTGTTCTTTGAATGTATGTACATTATACCCATGATTGGAGCAACTGTCAATCCTGCTCCACAAAGACCTAACCAAATTGGACTTGATGCTAAAACTTCGACTAGATGAAACATTAGTATCCCCTCCAAGTTTTGAATTCGTAATAGAAATATTGATCCACTGTATTATCCAATGGAGCATTCTCTTCTCGATGAGCCCATTCCACACAGAAATCTACGATACGGTGGTCGTGTAGTGAACTGTGCCCCCACATTCTCACAAATGCTGATGCGGCAAAGTGATATCTCTGTTTAATGTGCGGTTCCATTCCCCTTGTAATCTTTGGAGTCATAATATCCTCCTCGTGTTCCGAAATAAAGTGTTGCTAAAACAAACGGGACTGCAACAAATAATAATAGTCTTCCAAGTAAATGCTCCATTAAACTATTTTCCTAAAGAAACAAAGTCATCATCATCACCATCATCTTCATAACTAGATGGTTCTTCAAATAATTCATCTATCTTTTGTTGTAAGACTTTGCGTTGAAGTTGTTCGATGTCTTCGTCTGTAAATCTAACCACGAGTAATGGGTCTCCTGCTTTAACGTCGTTCATTTCTGGATGCTTCACTTTTGGACTTTTTGAATATCCAGCATGAGCATTCATAATCATCCAACCCTGTGCGATCATTGAAAGTGCAATACCCACAAGCACAATCCAAGGAACTAAAAATATTAATGGAGCGTAATTTTGAGCCATGGTAGTAACGGTGGAATAGCACCGACAAGTCTTAAGAGTCCTTCAGCAAATAAAGCAAGCACCACCCAACCGACGCACATACTAATGATAGAAGCATTGCGATTGTGTCTTCTGATTGCAGCATCGATCATCTCCTGAACTTCAGAACGACTGATAAATTCGTCTTGTGGTTCTATCACAATTCATCTCCAAGAAACTTTGCTAAAGGATCTTTACGTGTTTTGACAATCTCACAAGCTCTATAATAAAACATATTGTTCGTATTTCCAGACTGCTCAAACGTCTCCTTAATCTTCACCCAATTATCATAGGTTCGTTGGTCCATATGAGGTTGAGTATGATACTATTAGTTATAATAGTGTTTATGGTTAATTTGTCAAGTATGTGTTGATTTAAACACAGAGATTACGCAAGAATTGATTGGTTTAAGATGTTATTTTGAGACAACATCATTAAAATTTTAGAGTCTTTTGCACTTCCTTTCACAGAATCATAATAGTCATAATATCCATTATGAAGAATAATAGCATCTTTCAGAGACCCAGTTTCGTTTTGAAGTCTGCGAAGTTTGCTTGCGAGTAACCAGACTGATACTTCATCATCATCAAGTAGTTCTCGCTTGGGAGGAAGTCCTTGTGTAATAAGTTCTTTTAGACCCAGTTGTGCGACACCAAAGGTCTTGACATCAACTGGTTTGCGGTGAAGAATTTCCTCATAGAGAACTGCTGCGATGACATTCTCTGGAATATTGAACTGCTTGCTTGCTTTCTTAATATAAGGAACCAGAGTTTCTAATTTCTCATAACTCATCGCACGAGTCATCGGAACATTCGATACAACGGTGCTAATGACTGTGGGTGTGACAGTTCTATCTTTCACGCCATAGTTACTCAAAGTCTTATTCTGACTATTAAGTGGAATGAAAGATAGAAGTAGAAGTGTAGCAAATAGTGTGCGTTTCATTTTTTAAACGGAGAGGGTGGGATTCGAACCCACGGATGCTTTCACATCGCTAGTTTTCAAGACTAGAGCCTTCAACCACTCGACCACCTCTCCAGACATCAACGAATCTCAAAGTCTAATTTACGAACTTTGCGTTGTCTTCTTGCTTCCTGAAAAGCAAGATCTTGAGAAGAAAGCACATTTGTTTTTTGTGTTTCCTTCAGAGAGTTTAGCATTACAACATGCGATAAGTCAAGTGCTGAAATTTTATCACCACGAATTGTTGCCATATTTGGACAACCACAAGTTACAGTTTTTGATGGGTGTCCGACTATTTCTCTATTGCAATCTTTGCATCTTATTGAAATCATTGTTCTTCATCCTAATCATTGTAAATGCGCTTTGAGTTGCCAAATAAATTTACCATGAGATTCCATTAAATCTTGAACCAGATTTGCTGTAGCATATTGCTTTTGAGTATCTGCTTCTTCAGAAATCTCCACCATCATCTCACAAAACTTTTCATTGTTCTCAAGAAGTTCTGAGAGCATATTATTTGCTGTCGTTGAACTTGCTGCTTCTTTAATCTGGGTGACCTCAAGCATTCTGGAAAGAGAGCTGAGAGGTTTAATATTCAGATATCTCATATGTTCTGAAAGACGGTCAATCTCTTCAAACATAGTTTCATACTGCCCACCAAACAATTGATGCAGTTGTGTAAAATCAGCACCAACTACATTCCAATGAAATGCCCAAGTTTTATGAAACAAAACAAAAAGTGATGACTGAGCATCACTTAAGAGTTTAAATAGTTTTTCCATTATACTCTTTTTTTAAATATTTATCAAGTGGGCGATGAGGGATTCGAACCCCCGACCCTCTCCGTGTAAAGGAGGTGCGCTACCACTGCGCTAATCGCCCGTATTGTGTATTTCTCTATGGCAATTTGCACAAACAAGAATACACTTTTTTGCTTCTGCTCTTTGTTTTTCTAGAGAAGCAGTAGATCCAATTATACCACCTTCCTTAACAGAAGGATCTAAATGGTGAAACTCTAGTGCTGCCATACACTTATCATAACCACATTTGGAGCAACAGTTTCCTGCTTCTTCTTTAAGAATTGCCATATTCTTTCTGCGGGTTGCTGAAACACGGTCTCCCATTTTCTTTGCCCACATTGGATTTTTTGCTTTTCTTTCTGCGTATGTTCTAGTTTCTGGCATTTTACTGGTATAACTTTATTTATTTATACCAGTAACTCCCCCGACAAGATTCGAACTTGTGACCTGGAAATTAACAGTTTCTCGCGCTACCGCTGCGCCACAGGGGAATGAGGAGAAGGAGAGCTCTTGGGCGAACCCGCAGGAATCACTTCTCCAGAGCGAATGACGGGGATCGAACCCGTGACACCAACTTGGAAGGATGGGATGTTACCGCTACACCACATTCGCAATAAACTTATTGTACTTTATTTCTCTCCGTATGTCAATCCATATTTGGTAAGAATTTCGGGAGAATATTGTTCTGGAGCAACAACATCAGATTCAGACCTCTTCTGTTGTTCTAAAAGATAAACACGATTACGAAGTTCAGTAGATGAATACTGATGACGCCTCAAATGAAAGAACAATTCAATTCCATTGTCAATACAATACTGCTTACCAGTAAAGTCTCTGTCCTTGTATTCCTCACTTAAGAAACGAATATTAATTGTTTGAGTTTGAATCAGATTCAGTAAGTCTGCTTCAGTCTCATATACAAGGATTTCATCAACATATTTACATGCTTGAAGTTGCACGTAACGTTCATAGACAGACTGAACTGGTTTATTCTTCACACCAGGACGATCAATGGTTGGGTCAACTTGAAGTGCGACTTTAAGATAGTCGCACATTTCCTTCTCCATCTTAAGCATCGTGACATGCCCAGCATGAAATAAATCAAATGAACTGCAGTTAAATCCTATCTTCATACATCTAGAATAAATGAGGCGTTCCGAGAGGGACTTGAACCCCCGACCAACTGCTTAGAAGGCAGATGCTCTATCCATCTGAGCTATCGGAACATGAGAGTATTCTATCAGTCCTTGGGACAGTCGTCAACCCAGACCGCACAGATTCTCATTTCTCCACCAAGCAGTCTCTGTGCCTCACTGCCGTCTGGTGCTTTTTCCACATACTTTGGTTTATATTTTTTGTTGGACTCTGTAATAATGCGATCATACTCTGGTGTGACTTCATCAATCGCACGATCAACATCACGTTTAATTCTACGTTCTAACTTTGCAGGGTCTTTAATTACAAACTCATTGAGTATTGTTCCTGGAAAATATTTTCTTTGGATTTCATCTAGCAAGTCCCAAAGTCCATCTTCGGATACTCCAGTGCATTGTGAGAGTGCTGCAATAATAGATGATAGTACAAGTCCTATTATAGCATATTGTTTTATATCTGGTTTCTTTTTTCCAAAGTTAATCATAAAGGGGAGTTGCAGCACTCCCCTTATTTATTCTATTGTATCAAACTTCTACCGTGATCAGCTTGGAAGCATACTCATATGCATAAGATGTACGAGCACCATGATGCCCCCATCCGATCCAACTATACGCATAGTCCATATAGCGATTGATTGATTTGCCAGGAGTTTTCATCTTCTCCTCAATCTTTTGCCATTGAACTTCAGTCGTTAGATAACGAAGTTGCGTTTCAAGTGATGATGGCGAACCACCATACTTTCTAGCAAAATCACCCAATCCATAATAACGATTGGCAGATGTCCATTGAATCAGTCCGTAACCGCCGTAGCAATTACGCCAACTGGTTCTGCTACCACCCTCACAAATGTTAGGAACAAAAGTTGATTCCTGACGAATATTGCCCATGATGGTAGCAAGGGCGTTTCTGTCTTTAATACCACGATCCTGGAAGTATGCCAGGGTAGCATTCTCATGTTCATTACACCCTTTACAAATTAGCCTTTTCTCTTTTGGCTTTTCAGCGGGAGCAACCTCTTTGGTCGCTGTCGGTGTTTCAAACTCCTTAATGATTGAGAATGGCACTGGAGGTGCCGTCAGAGGAGGAAATATCGGCAGTGTTGCCACGTTGGTTGTAACCGTTGCCAGGAGAGGCAGGGCTACAGTAAAGAATTGTTGCACTAGGTTAAATTGAACTCTACATCCGTATAGGAAAAGCGCACTTCCCCCTTCTCAGGGGGCAGATCCCACGGCTCTAAATCAAATCAAAATCTCATTATGAGAAAACCCACTCTTTTGAAGTGGGTTTAAAGCATTATAAGTGATTATTTAGGATTTGTCAAGATTCTGGTTCTAGGGAAACAATTTCCAATTCATCATCCTCTGGCTCAATCCACTCATAGAACTCTGCCAAAATAGCGCGGGCATCATCTTTTGGTACATCCATATTTGCAGCGCGGTCAAGAGACCATGCTCTCACATGTGCAACAATGTCTTCAGTCGTTGCGTTCATAATAATCTTTTCGGAAGTACCGATTGAGGATGTTGCTATTGTAGTACCTGGGTATTCCGTTGTCAAGAGATTCAGTGAGGACATTATGCGCGAAGAGTTGTCTTGTCTCTTCGAAGTTAGTTTTGCCCTTTGTTTTATGTAATGATAAAATAGTGCGCGTAAAATTCTCCCTACCATACTTATCTACATCTTCCTTAAGTTCTGGACATGATCCGTAGTATTTTTTCCAATCAGACTCCGACTTAACTTTTCTAGATTTTCCTCTTGGTGTGCGGAAACTCCAGAAATACTTTCGACCAATATAGTCACGACCAGTCTTATTGCAATGTATATGATATACAAAGCCAAAATAATCTTGAATATCATCTGAACCAAATACTTCTCCATTATAGGTCCAAGGATTTTCATAGTCAATATCTGTACTCATCAACAATATGCAAGACTTCATCCAGATATTTATGAGCAAGTCCCTTCATATCCATATCATGACGAATGTGCTCTGTATGAAGTTGATGCTTAAGTTTTAAGATACGAATCTTAAATTCATCTTTCGTTATTTTATTTTTAGCCATGAAAAAGAGGAGACTATTGCTCCTCTATGTAGTCATTATTGCTCATCCAATCTTTACAATAGTCATAATCTCCAAACAAATACTCATCGCAAGCAGCTGCTTCACGGTAAGCATCTAGAATTGATTCATCATCAAAGTTGGAATCCTGCGAAAGTATCTTTTTTGACATCTTGTTTAATTCCACCAACGACATAAGATTCTACTTCCGTTTCTTGTGGTGCCACTTGGAGTCCTTTGGAAGAAATCCAGTGTTGCGTCCATGGAAGAGGATTGTTATTTGCTGAAATATCATACTGTGGTTTGAGACCAATCGCTTTCAGTCTACGATTTGCAATCCATTCAACATACTGCTGTAACAGTTTGTCATTCAGACCAATCATCGAACCATTCTTAAACAGATAGTCAGCCCACTTTTTCTCTTCATTGACTGCACGGTCAAACATCTTATAGGTCCACTCTTCTTCTTCTTTCATAATCTGCTTCATCTCTGGGTCGTCACCATCACGCCATTTGTTCAGAATATTTTGAGTGATGGCAAGATGCTGGTTCTCATCACGAGCAATCAGTGAGATGATTTTTGCAGAACCCTCCATCAGTTTCAGTTCGCCAAAAGCAAATGAACAGGCAAATGAAACATAGAAACGAATACCCTCCAGAATGTTCACATTGGCAACAGCACGATAGAGTTTGCGCTTTACATCATTCAGAGTTTGTTGTGCGGATGGAACACCTTCCAATTGATGCTGCCACTGATGACCAGACCCATATTCCTGAGCGGACTGAATGAAGTCATCATAGGACTCTGTAACGCTCCTAGCACGCTCTAGAATGCGCTCATCGCCAATAATAGTGTCAAACACCTCACTGGGGTCTGAATAAACATTCTTAATGATGTAAGTATATGAGCGACTATGAATCATCTCCATGAATCCCCATACCTCCATACATGCCTCCAGTTCAGGTAGTGAGCAATAGGGAATAAATGCCATACCAGGACCACGACCCTGAACGGAATCAAGCATAATCTGATACTTCAGATTGGAAGTATAGATGTGTTTTTGTTCTGGACGAAGAGTGTGATAATCACCTCTATCTTTTTGAAGAGATACTTCCTCTGGTCTCCAAAAATATCCCAGTTGTTGAGTGGTTAGTTTGTCAAAAACTGGATATTTGTAAGAGTCATATCTCTGA
>Ga0222712_10001035_pt1 | contig 35687 bp, 48 predicted proteins | sample C33_657DmetaG_FD_165043 | JGI IMG/M metagenome (GOLD analysis project Ga0222712, IMG submission 165043) | Estuarine water microbial communities from San Francisco Bay, California, United States - C33_657D | ecosystem: Environmental > Aquatic > Marine > Unclassified | place: USA: California...
GTTGCACAAACTAACGTCTCTCTCCTGTCGGTGTCATATGCAACGTCTGCCGATAGGATAGAGATTTTATATGTATACATACTTCGTATGCCATCAGCAATAATCGATCATGGTAACGTTTACGAAATAATCTACGATCTCGAAGAATGAGAAGACGAGAAAATCATAGACAAGCCATACCAAATCAAAGTATTGTTCCCAGGTGAAATAGGAGTGATCCAGAACTCTACTCCAGAACAAGTACAGCGAATATTATCTAGGCTCTATACGAACGAATAGAATCACCTCCCTGCACGAGGATAACTGACAGCGTGAGTGTCTCCACGATAAAAGAAAGGGACACATCGGTCACATTGCATCGCCTCCTCGTGGCGTGACTGGATAACCAACCAAGATGCAAACAAGTATATGTGTGAGGCATGTATACAAAAATAAGAGCCTTTCCTTTATCGGAAGGGTGATGGAGTGGATATAGAATATCCAAAGAACAATCGGAAATCACTATCCCCGTGAACGGTAACTCGAGTATCCCGTGAACTTGTTAGCCAGACTACTATCCTTTATTCGCCTTTAGGAATTAGTAGACCAACTGCAAGGTCCAAATCCTTGCCTCCATCACCTTTCTTATAAATATATATGCTTATAGTATTAAATGAGCAGAAGAAAAAAGAATTAATCGAACTCATAGAAAGAGCTTGATTTGATAGTTCTAAAAAAGAGATTACAGTCCTTTTAAGAGATGATACTGAGACACTTGTATCTCATAATTAAAGTGATATAATAGTCAAAAGAAAACAATCGTAATACAATCGTATGGCTTGAGAAATAGAACACTTCAAATGAAAGGATTTTGCACACAATCCTCAAAACATAAATCGTAACGGAAGACCGAAAAAAGGCATTGCTCTAGTAAACCAGCAACTTGCTGAGAAAGGTTACGATCCAGTCAAGAAAAGTGAAATAGAAGACAATTATCTTGCTATGCTCCAGCTTGAAAGGCACGAACTAGAAGCACTCAAAGACGACATAACAAAGCCTTACCTCGTAAACATACTCGCAAAGAATATGCTCTGAGAGCGTGGCTATGATATAATCTCCTCTATGCTTGATAGAGGTATATGAAAACCATCACAAGTAGTGAACTGAGAACAGAAAGTAGACGTATCAGTTACTGACGAACGTATCAAAGAAATGACAGCAGAAGAGCTAAGCGCTTACTTACAATCTAAAATGAAATAGTATGGAAGAACAAACAGTCCAAGAACGTTGTGAAGACTTCAATAAAGCAATCAAAGAAGAACTCTATCTCAACGAAGAGAAAGTAGTATACGATGGTATTCATGAAGTCGGTCAAATGCTTTTCGTTAAGCTATGAGACTACCAAGCCTACACAACGAATCCAATCACTCCAAGCGGTTGGGTAACAATCAAGAAAGATATAAGTGATAAAGAGTTCTTGCGAAATCTAGGACGCTACAAGGAAAAGAAAAGTGTGTTCGAGATAGTGTACTATTTCGCTATTGATCTCATTAAAAAATACTCATCGTAATTGGTGAGTGTTTTTCTATTTCATACTTGTATGGCTCAAACTGTTGATAGTATTCAAACTTACTATTGCAAGCAACTTGTGGCTTGAATATAGGAAACTCTCCCATAGTTCAAACATAGTCACTTATCGTGAGTGCTTGAGTCGCTACTTTCTTCTTTCAAAAATAAACTTCTCTTATTTCAAATCAATAATCATTCTTTACGGGCTGGGATACTGCTAGCATAGATATGGGGCCTTATATATAGTAAACCAAAATGAACATAATAAAAAGACTATACGTAGAGATTATTATAACACTCTCCATACTCTTCTGGACGTAACCATTCTAACTTTGATTGTATCTTATTACGTACCCATTCACTTCTTGAAATATTCATATACGTACATTTGACTCATTTCGTAGCTTGGGCCTTATAATGCGAGTATTTATTGTATATGTATTCAATACCGTTTGAATAGATGTTTGATAGTCTTGCGAGCTTTCCATTATAAACTGCATAACGTGTAGTCTTCTTTCCTCAAAAAGTATTGAGTGCTGACTTCATACGTCTATGAGCTGATTGTTTGCAAGATAATCCGTTCTTCTTTGCAAGTCCATTGAGAGTAATAGATTTGTTATGGCGAAGATACTCCTCTTCATAAGTTATATCTCTATCAATCTTGTGTGGCCTGCCTGCTTGTAGCCATATCATAAAGTTCTTGAAAGCATTGAGTGAAGTCACTTTTGATAGTTCTTCACTCGTAACGACTGCAAAAACATTTCCTATCTTATTTAGGCTCGATATAGAACAGAAATCAGTATGAGCGATAGATATGTATTTATTTACATATGCTCATCGTACCCATATTCTCTCTGCTGTTGATCGACTCATACCTCTGGATAATGCAACACGAACAAAATCCCTCTTGCGTCATTGGCCTCAGAGAAAAGCATACAAGAAAAAGCGTAATGCCTGACTGTATACGTATTCTGATTCAATATCGATAATAGGGATTTTGATTGATTGCATAAAAAAGTGCCTTGTCATTTCTGATTGGCACTCGTTTACGTCTCTGGACTACTAGAGGGGTGGTAAACTCTAGTACCACCCAGAGCTATGTATGTAACCTGAGATAATAATAATCATAAAAAGAATGAAATCAAGAGTTTTTAACATTTATTAATAGTTTTTAACATTTTTTTGACAAGTTTTTGACAATGAGTTGGTAGAGAGTAAAATCAAAGCAATAAAATATCTCTCAATGGCAACTACAACAACGCTCGCCACTATTCGTACTGCTTGTTACAATACAATCAAACAGCCTGAGGATTGTGCTGCCTATCCTTATGCTCTTATTGATATATTCATTAACAAAGCACACACGAATATCTTCGGTGGTACTGTTACTGATATAGTAAGTGGGCAATCACTCGTTAAGAACAATATAAACTTCGCTGATAAAACAGCGTTTTTCACGTCTGTAATGCCAACAACTCTCTCTGCTACTGCAACAGTAGGAGCAACAAGCGTAACAGTGTCTAGCACGCTCTGATACCCTACAAGTTGAGCACTATGGATTGAATGAGATATTATAACATACACAGGGACAACAAGCACAAGCTTCACAGGTATCCCAACAACGTGAGACGGGTCTCTCAGCTTTGCTTGGACCTCTGGTACACGTGTATTCGCTCTCTACTCACTCCCTACTGACTTCCTACAGCTTACAAGCGTAGACTATCAATCCACTCCGTGAGGCTCTCTCATTCGTATGGTTGGTGTAGACTATCGAGACGTAAAGAATCAAGTGCTTAATCAACAGCTCTATCGTTTCTTCCGTGCTGACTACTCAATAGCAAATAATCAAGAGAGGTATTTCACACTTGTACACGGTCAATATTTCCTTCCATTCCTGCCTCAATCTGGATACGCTCTGAGATTTGAGTATCAAAAGACTCCAACGAATCTTGTGCTATCGAGCGACATATCATCTATTCCTGATCAATACGTTCTCAATACTGTGCCTTACCTGGCTACATGAGAGATGCTCTTCAATCGTTGAGAAAGTGACGAAGGTATGAAGCTCTTCAAATTCGGATACTTGAACGTTCGTGATATGTATCGATTCTACAACACACAATGAAAGGACTTGATATACAATCAACGTATACGTACAGCGTCTGATGGTTACATAAATATATAATTATAACTTATATGAAACGAACCCAACAAATCGAGGAAGCTATCACTCTCGTAGAGAAAGCTATCGAACAAACTACCGAAATGGCTATCGAACAAGCCATCGACTCACTCCCTGAGTATACTCTCTCTCCTGAGAACTATCAGGCTTACAAAGATCTCTTCAAGTATATCTATCCAAAGGTAGATATTAACATATGGTCTCCAGAAATGAAAGAGCTTATAGCAATAATCGCTAATGACGAATAAATGTCTTTTGCTTCTGCCAAGTTCATACCGCTCCAAGACAAAATAGGGTCAATCTTTACAGGCTGAGTAGTAGACAACTCACCGCCAAACGTAATCCCTTACTCTAAGACTCCATATTCAAGAAACTTCCGCGTCAATGCTGGAGGTATTTCTGTTCGTCCTGGCTTCATCGAGCAGGCTTCACTCTGAGCGACTGGAGCTGGAAAAGGAATGGTGAGCTATATACGAGCAACAGCAAGCAATGATTCAATCATTTGTCGCTTCAATACAGATGCTACTCATAAACTAATAGGAGTTAATCCAAGCACGTATGCTACGACTTCTATCCTTACTGCTGGCAACATTGCTAGTGACAATAGAATGACTTTTGCTACTGCTGGTGATGCTGTCTATTGTATGAATGGATCAGATGGTTATGGTAAACTCTCAGGAACGACTTATACAGTACCTGCCACGTGAGTCGTCTGATTCAATCCAAAGTTCTGAGTATGGTTTAACAACGCAATGTGGTGTGCAGGAACGTCCGCTAATCCAACGCGTCTTTATAAGTCTGTTGAAAACAATGCTGACGACTTTTCTTGAGCTGGCAGTGACTACTTTGACGCTGCCTTTCCTATCGTTGGGCTTGGTCTTGGTGGACAAACACTCTACATATTCACAGAGCAAACGATTGATATGATAAATACTTCATCTATCAAACAAATTGGCTCTAGTCTTGTCTATACTTCTATCCCACTCGAATCAAAAGAGGGAGCGGTCAATCATAAGTCTATCGTGAACGTAGGGAAGAATCTCTATTTCTTGACGAAGTCTAACAAGATAAACCAAGTAGTACCAAATCCTATCGGATGATATGATGTTCTCGAACTCTCTCACAAAATAAACGATGGAATCAATGTAACAATGGCTACTCTTGATTCGGATCAGAGTGATTCATGGGCTTATGCACTCCCTGATAAACAGCTCATTAAATGGCACTTAAAGAGTGCTGGGGCTACGTATCCTGATATATGTATCATCTATCACTTTGAATACCAAGAGTGGATGGTGGACACAAACAAATCATTCTACGATGGTTGCTGGTATAAGAACAAATCATATACAATCTCTGCTCTTAATCCGAGCTTCTACCAAGACGAATACTGATACAGTGACGATGATGAAGCAATACAGTTCGAATATAGGAGTAAAAATCTAGACTACTGAGACCCAACAGTCAACAAAGAACTCTGGCAATCTAGGCTCTTTCTCAATATGAACTCTGCTACAAGCCTTGAACAAAAGATATATGCTGATGGTGGACTGGTAGACTCAAAGACAATAAACTCCTCTCTCATTCCAAATATCGCACAGGGTATAGGAACGAAAGCAATAGGAACGTATGCAATCGGTGAAGACTGACAGCCTGAAGATACTCAGTACGACCTCTCAATCGTGAGAGAGAAAGGGAATCTCCAAGTACGTGCTAAGTATTTTCAATTCATCTATCTTTGCTCTACTATCGGTGCGAATTTCCTCATTAAACGTCTTGATACTCGTATTCAATGACTTGATGAGCTTACTACCTCAACAAACTAATATATGGCACAACAATACGCTTCTGGCGAAACGATGCGTCTCACTCTCAAGCTTACTCCTGCTGCCACGTCAATGACGTGAAACAAGGATGTCGGGACTACTTCTGGTCGTTTCTTCTTGTCGAACAATAACCAAGTGGAATGGATAAGCTTTACAGGCAAGACAAACAATGGTGACGGTACATATACGTATACTGGTCTCACTCGTGGTCTCTCGCAAACAGCTGACCCAGTAACAGGTGGTACAGGTTCAACGTGGCTTGCGAACCAAGAGTGTATTCTCGTAGCAATGCACGACCAACTTGTCGACAAGACACAAGCAACTACCTTTGCTGATACTATAACATTCGCAAAGAATGCTAACTTTACATGAACGAATACTGCGTGATTGACTCTCAAGTCACTTACAACAGCTCAAAGAGATGCTCTCACGCCAAATGTTGGTGATAAGATCATAAACACAACTACTGGTACTGAACAAACATACTATACTGGTACATGGAACGATGCAGGTACAAGTACCACTCCAAATGCTAGCACGACTGTAGATGGTAAAGTAGAGATTGCTACACAAGGTGAGGTAGATGCTGGTAAACAGATAGGATGAACAGGTGCTTTCCTTACTGTTTGACCTGATACGTTTCTTGCATGAGTAACTCCAGCAATAAATATTAACTCTCTAACTGCTAAACCAGACCCAGTAGGAGCTGACTACCTCCTATGAGCGGATAGTGCTGCTTGATTTGCTAGCAAGAAATTCCTCTTATCAGTTTTAAGTGGTTATATGCTACCGTTCTACTGATACGCTACTGATGGAAATGTAACTATAAGTACAACAATAACTCTCACGAGAGATATGTACTACAATGACCTAACAATTTCTGCAGGTGCCACATATAACCCAGCTTGATTTAAAGTATTTGTTGCATGAACGCTTACTATATCTGGTGGAACTATACAAAATAACTGATCAAATGCTTCGACCAGTACGTGAGGTGCTGGATGATCTGGATGAAATACTTGACCTAACGCTACTACGACATCTCCTGGAAGTAACAGCAGCAATATTACAAACACAGCTATTACTATAACGGATGCATCATGAGCTGCATGAGCATGCGGAAATTTTGCTCGTGCTTGATGATCTGCAGGTACAAATACTGCTTATATTGGAATATCTAATTCAATGGTAAATCAAATTTTATCATGAATATTTGTTGGTACAAGTGGACTAAGCGTTAATGTATTAAATCCAACTTGTGCTGGGGCTAGTGGTGGTTCTGGAAACTCAGGATGATTAGGTGGTGGCGGCGGATGATCTGGTGGTAAAATTATATTTATTGCAAAGACAGTAAATATAACATGAGGAACAATCAATCTAAACGGTGGAAATGGTTGAGTATGATCGAATACATCTAACGCTCAGGCTTGAGGTGGAGGTGGTGGATGATCTGGATGAGTTCTTATGTTCTTAACAGAATCAATTACTCGGTCTTGATGAACCATATCTCTTATCTGAGGGAATGGATGAAACGCTGGTATAGATACAACAACTGGATACGGTGGATACGGTGGTAACGGTGGTATGGGCGGTAGAGTGTATGTTATTGCTAAGTCTTGAAGTATTGGTTCATGTACACTTACTGGTGGTGCGGCTGGTGCGCTTGGTACTGGTGGAGCATGAAACGGTGCGGCTGGATCAGCTTGATCTACATGATCTGTAATCACTGCTACATACTCATAAAACTAATATGCAAGCAACTCTTAAAAAGATCGAGTATACATTCTCTGATTGAATACTTGTATCTACCGTACAATTCAATGTACAAGGGATAGGAACGGATATAGTGCTACGCTTTAGCTCTGAGCAAGTGTACAAGAAAGCCGAGGAACTCGGGCAAACGTCGTGGGACTTATCGACAATTCGAGCACTTTGCTCTCAGGAACTTGGTATAGAAATAATCTAATCAATTATGCTGGAATTTAAAACAGCGTACAAACAAGACGGTACTCTCAGGAAAATTCCAGGGAGTGACCGTTTTGTTGTTCAAGAACCATTCGTATGGGAAATAGACTATGAACTCAAGAATAAAGGGAAAGTAGTCGTTCCAGCTTGATTCTGAACGAACTTTTGAAGCGTCCCCGCTCTATGCCGTGCCTTCTTCTCTCCTACCAAATACATATCGTATGTTCTTCACGATTATCTCTATACACAATGAAGTGTAATTGAGTATAATGACGGTACTAAACGTAGTGCAACACAAGAAGAAGCTGATGAAATACTCTGATTCGCTCTCCTCGCTGAGGGAATGAACAAAGTATGAGTCGTTATTGTCTATCTCACCTTGCGTGCTTTCTGAAAATATAATTATAACAAATAATGGCAACTCCTATCTCTCCAACTCCTATGCTTCCGAAATGGAACTATGGAACTGCTGACGCTCCAGTCACAGTACAACAGCCAAGTAACGATCCAATGCTGACAAAGCACGTAATTAACCAAGTGAACAACTTGGGATTTAATGGTTCACAGACTGCAGCAATAGCATCGAATGCACGTCAAACTGGTGTAGCTCCTACAACGTATAACGCTCAAACAGGTACAGTCATTGCTCCACAAGCAAATAGTGCTTCACAAGCTATAGCAAGTGGTATTAAACAGACTCCTCTACCTAGTGTTACTCCTATTTCTCCTAGCACTACGAGTGTAAATCCAGTCACTCCTACTGTAACGCCTATAACTCCTACCGCTGGAACAGGTTTAACAAGTGGAAAAACAGCCATTTCTCCGCTTTGAACTACGCCAAACACACAAACAGGCGTATCCACTACTCCAAACACTACTACGGGTCAATGAATGGGTATTAGTGACAGTGATTTCAACACTATCCTCAATTCTATTGATCCAAATAGACTCTATACAAACGAACAGAAGAAAAGTCTTCGTGATACTCTGAGTAAAAGTACAGCTAACACAGCAAAATCACTCGATCTTCAAACAACTGGTGCAAAGACAGCAATGGATGAGTACAAAGGTATTGCAGATGCTTGGAGAATGCAAAGAGATATTGTCGATCAAATGGATACGAACAACATAATGAACCAAAGACAGGTTCAAGACTTGACTCGTCAATATACACAAGCTATCGATACACAAAAGCAACGTATGGAAGCGGATGCAAACAATATGAGTGTTATGCAAGGCTCTACTGGTCGTCTTTCGTCACGAAATATGATCAATGCTATCCACCAAACACTTGATAACAATACGAAAGTCTACAATGACCTCATAAGTCAACAAGATGTCATGACAAAGCGTCTTGCACAAGACTTAGATATGGCTACAAAGACACTCTCGAAAGCTTATAATAATGCAGTTAGTGACGATATGCAACAAGCACTCAAGGGAATCAATGCTCTTGATGCTACTGGTGCTATGAATACAAAGGCTGGTCTTATACAAGCTCGCTCTGTTATTGATAGCCTCATGCAAAGCAAGGTAACAAATCTCAACTCTTACTATCAAGGTCTGAATGTTCTCAATGAGAAGTATAAAGCGTATAGTGCAGAGGCAACAGCACAAAAGAAAGTGGATCAAGACCTCACAAAGACAATGAATGATGGCTATCTCTATAATGCAAATGGTACAAAGATAGTCAATGACTCTGGTGTTCCTCTTACTTACAATCCACAGAAACAAATCGAAGGTACTGTTAAGAATGACGATGGCTCTACTACTATCCTCTATAAAGATGGTACTTTTGACACAAAACAATTCGGTGGTACTATTGGTACAGAGGCAGTTGCCGGATATGCCCAGCTCGTATCACAAGGTCGACTTTCTCTCAATGATGTTCCTGCATCTATACGTTCAAACGTAGCAATGCAAACAAGCCAGATGCCACAAGCTGGACAATGGGAGTTCCAGAATATTACCGATGCTGATGGAAATACTCGTACTGTTCAATACAACAAGACGACAAATGAAATACGTGATCCTACTACTGGGCAAACAATTCCAATGTGAGCAGGTTGATTAACTGGTGCTTCTGGACAATCAGGTGGATTTGGAAACATAGCAAAGATGACAGCAATGAGTGAAAGCGGTGCCGACTATGGTCGTGTAAGCTCTGGAAAGTGAGATGCTGGTGGTGTAAGCTATGGAGCATACCAATTATCAAGTACACGATGATCTGCACAAGCGTTTATCGATACTATGGGATATAGTAATGTATTCTCTGGTATGAAGCCGGGTACTCCTGCATTCTCTGCTAAATGGAAACAAATGGCACAGGATAAGAACTTCCAAGATGCACAAGATCAATACGCACAGCAAACATACTACGAGCCATTCAAAGAGAAACTTGAAAACAATGGTATATCTGTATGAAATCGCTCAGACGGTGTACAAGCTCTTCTCTTCTCTACGTCTAATCAATACGGAAAGAATACAAACGTAGTAAATGACTTTGTAAAATCTGTATGAGGTAAGGATGTAGTAAATAATATGAGTGATCAGGAGTTCATTAAGAAATTCAGTCAATATAAGATTGATACAGTCAATTCATACTTCAAAAGCTCTTCACAGGATGTTAGAAATGGTGTAGTGAATAGATTCAGACGAGAGCAAAATCAAGCTATCGAACAATCGAATCAACCAACAGGACAATACAGTCCAGAAACAGATAAGAATCTGGAAGCAGTATCACAAAATGCAAATGGTGTAAATTATCTAGACAAGACAACGAATCAGGTCATTACAGCACAGCAAGCAATGGATAAGTATGGAAAGGTTGCTAGTGAGCTAACTACTGGTGCTAATGGAAGTAACTACAACGATCAACAAAGGAATTTGATGCAAGCAATGAAAGACCAAAAGATCACGATGAGTAACATGGATGACAAATGAGTAAAAGCAGCAATGAAAGCTGCTAATGTTGGTATAAATGATTACAGTGCATTCTTGAATACAAAAGAGCTTACAAAAGTACAATGAGCAAAGGAATATACTGATAACGATGTAAGCGTACTCTCTGCGATAGCTGATATGACAAATGTAGCAGAACAGAAGAAGTCATTACAAGATAGCGGTCTTGACCTACTGGACTTGGCTAAATTTAAGCAATGAGAGCTACCTGCAACATTTACACAGAAAAAGAATGCGTCAGGTATTATGAAAGATATACAAGACCTTGCAAAAATGGACTGGAACGATGCTACTGGTATTGGTCTTTGATTTACTACGCCTGGTACGGATAAGGCTAATGCAATTGCAGCAATAGATTCACTTAAATCTAAACTTACTCTTCCTAATCTTGGTCTTCTAAAGGGTGCTATGTCGGATAATGATATGAAGTTCATTACTTCCGCATCTACTACACTCTCGACTGATCAATCAGATGCACAATTCGAAAAGAATATGGTGAAGTATTACAACATATATGCAAAAGCATTGTGACAACCAGAGGTAAAGAGTATGTCTGATATACAAAAAGCAAATATCACAGCACCACAACAAATGCAACCAAATCAGCCATCATCTCCTATTACTACCTCGTCAGGTTTCAAGTTTAATCCTGGTGCTACTACTCCAAGTAGTTCAATTCTTCATCCAGAGGAAGCTTCTCAATTAGATTCTATATTCTAAATTACTACCCATGCTAACAAATGAAGAGCTAGACTTGGCAAAACAAGTCAAAGCACAATGAGGTACTAAGGAAGATGCAATGGAAGTAATTGCACACTATAGGAGTAAAGCACAAGCACCTGCAACAGCTCCGTCAAAGCCTATATTTCAAGATACTCGCCCAGATGAGGGTATCTTAGAGCAAGGTGCTAAGTCTATTGGACGTGGTATAGCTGATACAGCACAATTCGCTCTCTGAGGTGCTGAACAAACTGCTCGATGAATACTCAACGTCGCTGGTCGTCTTGGTAGCACAGCTGGTAAAGCAGTACGTAGTTGATTAGAGAGTGCTGGAGTGAACGTACCAACCGTACAATGACTCAAACCGTGGGAACCAATGAAAGAAAATGTATTTTCAAATACTATTGGTGCTGCTAAAGAAGCTACTCTTTGAGATCAATCATTCTCTGAAGCCTACAAGGAAGCAAACAAAGCTGATGTAGAACGCTATGGTAATCAATGAGTTGGTTGAGACTTACTCGATATAGGAACTGGTATACGAAAGGCGTGAGTATCCGTAGCCGCTCCTTACGCGACTGCTGCATTCTCTACTGCTGCCAATGCTCCTGGTGTGCAATACATACCACAAGGTATCAATGCAGCTCTTATGGCTCCAGTCAACTACGCTGATAAGACTTTTGACCTATGAATGAATGAATGAGCAAAAGAAAATGTAGCGTTCAATCTTGGTATGGGTCTCACAAAACCTTTTGCAAAGACTCAGTTATGAAATACTACAGGACTTGCAAAGTATCATGAAGCAAATGATGCAGTAATGTCTCCTATTGTTAAGCCTGTACAACAAGTTGGTAAGGTAGCATTAGAGAAAGGTGGACAAGTGGTACAGCAAGCAAAACAAGGCACAAAGAATATGATTGATGAGTCTCTTATAGGGATTGATAAATCAAAGCGTGCTGCGTATGAATCTAATCCATATCTATGATGAGAAAATGGGTATGTAAAACAACTTACAAAGGAAATGCAAAGTCCTGAATGAATTGCAGATATAAAGGATACTGTAACTAGGCATGTGTCTAACCTTGCTGATGAAGTTGTAACAAAAGCAGAACAAGCACGTACAGCACTTACGGAGGATGCTCCTATATATCAAGCTATCAAGAAAATGCCTGTTCAAGTAGAATCGGCTCCTATAGTTTCAGCATTTGAATCTGCTATTAGACAAAAAGGTCTTGATATTGTTGATTGAAATGTAGTACGTCCAGAATGAAGTGCTGGTGGTAAGATTACAGCAAGCGATATATGAAAGATAAACCAAGTATATAGAGATATGCTTGCTGATAGTAAAAAAGGCTATCTTACAGCTGAAGAGATGCTACAATCTCGTAAGAATGCTGACGGTAAAGTTAATTGGAATGATCCACTCAGTACAGATGGTGCAAACTTGATAAAACAAATGCGTGCTATTATTGATAGTCATGCAAAAGAGAAAATACCTTGACTCAGACAAATAGATAAACTCCATGTAGACCAATTAGATAAATTTGATAAAGCAACGGAATGACTCATACAAAAGTGAGGTGCTAATAAGTGAGAGGTAAGAGACAATATTGTCAACATACTGAAAAATCTTAATAACTCTGCTAAGTCTAAACTCAGTGAAAGACTATCAGAGATAATGCCTGAGCTATCATCAAAAATAGAAGCAATCAATATGCTTCCTGAGATATATAAGAATCTTGCAAAGAGCGAGGTGGAATGATGAAGAGCTGGTAATAAAATAGCAGGTGCTACAGTTGGTTGAACAATTGCCGCTACATTGTGACCTCTTGCTATACCTATTGGTAGTCTTATTTGATTCTTTGCTGGTAACGCTATAGGAAAATCAATAGCAAACGCAAAGATTAAAAGAATTATTCAAATAGTAGATAGTCTCACTCCAGAACGTCAAAGCGCTCTCAAAGCTATTATTGAAAAGACTCAACAATGAGAAGCACTTACAAAAGAACAAGTACGACTCAAAGAAGAAATAATGAGTAAGGTACAAGAGGAAACTGTTCGTGGAAAAGTATTCCCGAAAGAAAAGAATCTTATGCTTCCAGCTCCGAAAGAATGAAGTCTTCCTACTCCTATAAACGTACAATGAAAGGTTATTCCAAATGAATGATGAAAAATACTTGCCAAACCGTCAGATAAAGAGATAATAACTCAGAGCAAGCAAGAACTTAAACAAAATTCAAATGGATATAATGTCGTGAATAATAGCCGCAACAATAACGTGGTGGCTCCTAAGCGTACTAAGGTAGTACCAAAGAAAACAAAAGTATCTCCTAATAAGTAAGGGGATACTTTTAAATTGTCAAAAACTTGTCAATAACTTGTCAAAAAGTATAATGAGTCCACACTAACAATAAACACTATGCGAACAAGTAAAATGGCTATGGAAAAGGCTATGGATAAGAAAGAATCAAAGGCTCACGAGAAATCAGAGTCAAAGTCTTTTGAAAAGAAAGAAATGGCTGGTAAAGCCACGGACAAATACGATAGTGCTTTCAAATCTGCTATGACTAAAGCTCTCAAAAAATAATGGAAGAAGTCAAAGGGCAATTCGTTGACCTTGTCTATGAAGCAAAGCTCGTTGATAATCTACGTGAACGAGCAATGCTTCTCTGGCACGCTGACAATGACCCTATACTGCGTGCTTGTATTATCCGAAAGTGTAAGGAAGATCCGAAATACTTCTTTGACACATTTCTCTATACTGTAAAGAACAGTATCTTTTTTAGTGATTTGATGCCTACGAATATACCGTTCAAACTCTTTGACTATCAAGAGGAAATGGTAGATACTCTCTGGTATGCTATCACAAGACAAAGAAACGTATTCATAGAGAAGTCTCGTCAAATGAGTGTTACGTGGGTCGTTCTTGGACTCTATCTCTACGGATTCCTTTTTCATAATCATCGCTACCTTATAATCTCTCGTACTGCAAATGAAGTAGACCATAGAGGCGATATGAAGAGTTGTTTTGAGCGTCTCCGCTATATGATAAGCCTCTTGCCAAACTGGATACTCCCAGAATGATTTGATAGAAAGAGTGGTGGAGAGAACAATAAGTATATGTCTATCAATCGTCCTGATTGAGTCGGCTCTATATCTGGTGAGACTGCCAACAGTGATGCTGGTCGTGGTGGAACGTATACAAGCGTGTTTATGGATGAAATGGCTTTTATGAAAGATGCCAAGACTATCAATAATGCGGTATCTTCTGCTACTCCTTGTAGAATAATGAACTCAACACCAAACGGTGAAAAGAATGAGTATTTTGAAATGAGAAAGATGGCGCGTACTTTTGCTAATCTCCCTTTCGACCAACGACCTATCGTATGAGTCAAGCTCTTATGGGATTTGCACCCATACTACACAGAAGAATGGTACAAGTGGTACACAGCCAGTAAAACAGACGAACAAATACAACAAGAGCTACTCATAAACTACAACGTGTCTCTGGAAGGTCGTGTATATAAAGAGTTCGACCAAGCTCCTATCGGTCGTGTAGATTTCTGAGACTATGACTATGATTACTCTCTACCTTTCTATGTATCTATAGATAATAGTCACGGTGGTGCTGACCCGCACGCTCTGATATGTGCGCAAACAGATAAATACGGAAAGATACGAATCGTGGATTGTCTCCAGTCAAACCTGACACCAAGTGATTTCGCTAACTTCCTCGCTGGAAAGCCTACAGTACGACTCAATCAAAACGAATTAGAGTTCATGGAGCGCTTCTCACAGTATAAAACTCCTGTATTCATAGCGGACCCGAATGATACTGACGCAAGTATGGACAAAACGTCTATCAGAAAGATATACAAGTGAGTCGGTATACACATAGTCACTCCGAAACTTATACAAGCCAAAGGGAAAGGAAGAGTTGAAACACAAGTACAACTCGTGAAGCAGAATATGGATAGATACCAAGTCAATATTCCTCAATGTGATGAGTTTATCTCTGCTATTCAGAATGCTACCTATCCCAAACGTACTGATGATAGCCAAGCAACCACTGCTAACACTGTACCAGTGCATAACTGGACCTCTCACTACCGTACAGCTCTCGAATATCTCACTATGTACATAGTAGAAAACGAGTGAAAGATATGAAAGAGAGAAATGGTAGTGGATATAGCAGACCCAGTTACGTGAGAGCTACGAAAGAAACTTCTACAACTAAGTTCATAATATGAAAGCACTTGTTCAAACAGACTCTCCATCAACAAAAGAGAAGCTGACACCTATCGACCTCAGACTCAACCCAACTGAGAACGGTCAAACAGAAGAGGAACGAAAACTCCTCACTGTTATTATCCAACGCTACGATAGAATGCGGTCCGCTCGTACTATTATCGATAGATGGTGGTATATGGCACAGCTTCAATTCGAGGCACAGTTCATACCATATGCTGACGGTCGTGCAAGGTCTAATGTACCTCTCGAATGGGCTATCACTGAACTCTTCGTAGCCGAGGCAGTCAATCGTGAGAGTAAGCCTATTATCCAAGCTATTGGGGAGGCTGATATTACAAAGGCGGAAGTAATGAAACGTGTACTTGATTTCATCGATACACAGAGTGGAATCAAAGAGCAAACCTATAAGAACGAATATATCACTGCTCTCTTCGGTACTGGCTTCTACCTTACAGCTTTTACAAAGAATGCTCGTGTTATTAACGACATAGACTTTGATGATAATGGTGACGAGGTATACAAGAAGAAGCTTCTTGAAAAGAATCGTGTCATTATCAAAGCTCTTGATCCTCGTAATGTCTATCTCGATGATAGAACGACAGATTTCAACGATGATAACGATCAAATCCTTATTGACTACATTACCCCTGAACAGCTTCAATCGTATAAGTACGATAAGAACTACAAGAACATAGAAAAGGTGTGACTTGGAGGTGGAAAGAACGACCTTGTATTCTTCACGAATGAGGAGCTCGGAAAGATGAACGACCAAGTAGTCGAAGTAATGCACTACTGGAACAAGCAAGCCGACAAATACGTAGTGATTGCTAATCGTAACACTATTATCCGTGATACTCCACTTCCTTACTCACATAAGGAACTCCCTATTGTACCAAGACAGTATGGATATAATCCTCTCCAGAAGTATGGACGCTGACTCTGTGAAGCTCTCGTAAACTTCAAGAGCAATATCAACATACTCAACGAGATGATTATGGACGGCATTAGACGTTCAAACAATTCTATGTTTGTAGTCTCTAATGGTCTCACGTTCGATGGTGACAGCTTCTGATTTAACAACACAATTGTAAAGAGTGAAGGTCCAGTCGATGACAGCTCATTTCGAGAGATACGTGGACAACAGCCAAACAATGCAATATTCCAATACTCAAACGATATACTTAAGCAAGTTGCTATATATGTTGGTATTGACCCCGCTGCAATCATAGGCTCTGCAAGCTCTACAGCATTCGAGACAGCGGTAAAACAAGAGACAGGACTCAAGAGAGTGAATATGGCTCTCATGAATAGAGATATGGCTCTCTCTAAGGTATACAATCGCCATGTATCAAACGTAATGCAATTCTTTCCTATCAAGACAGCCAAAGGAATGCTCGAAGTAACTGAGACAGGCGTAACAGGTGACAAAGAGTATCCAACTCTGATGCTCAAGAACGAAAACATTGTGAATGGTGAGTTCGTAGAAATACAAGGTAACTTTCCTTTTGAAGTATCGCCTGAGACAATACGTGGACAGTTCGATATACGTGTAGAGACAAACTTCACAGCTCCTACCCTCAAGCAACTCAAGATTGCACGCTATGGTGAATTTGCTGATACTATTATGAAACTCGCTCAAATAGAAATGATCCCAGAGTTCAAAGAAAAGATTCCTATGGACCAACTCATAGACGAGATTGCCTTTGACTTTGATATAGACGTGAAAGCAATCGGTGGTCTTGAATGAAGTATTGCGAGAGAAAAGAAAGACCTTATGGAAAAGATACAGCAAATGGCTGGTGCGACACAACAGCCAGAGCCTGGACAAATGCAATGACAGCCACAGCTTCCTGCTCCTGGTGGGCAACCTCCTGAAGAGGGCGTGAGAAAGTCTATAGGCGGAATAATGACTCCTGCTACTCCTGATATTGCTGGTACAGCTCCACAACTTAAACCTATGATGTAGTATGAATATCGACAAGAAAACATTCGAGAATCTCAAAGAGATATTCGATGCTCATAACGAGCTAACTATCCAAGATATAGAAGCTATTGATATAGCTCGTGATTCTCTTGTGAAATACTTCAGTGCTTACCGTCTTGCTCTTGTTGTAGAAAAGATACACGATGTGTGAAACGATAGGGAGCTATCCGCTCAAATCAATCTCATGTCTTCACTTATTGACGAGACAAAGAGCGGTATTGATAAACTCAGACTCTCCTATCTGAAAAAGAAAGCCGAAGAGGAAGAGAAGAGTGAGTAGTTATTAACAAGTTTTTGACAAGTTTTTGACAATGAAATTGTACGGTGTATTATAGCTATCGGCTATAGCTAAGCCGTACATATTTTTTTACCAAAGACCCCACTATGTTGGACCACTCTGAGGCAACAAACGAGGCTACCGTAGCGGTAAACCCTCAAACTGATTCATCACAGAATGATGAAGCGAAAGTTGAACGCTATAAACAACAAATGAAAGGAAGAGAGGAAGAAGCCCGACTTGCTAAAGAAGCACAGAAAAATGCTGAAGAGCGAGCCGCACGCCTCAAACAATCTCTCCTAAGTCGGGAATACAATCGAGTCTACAATGGCGGTCAGATTGATGTGAATGCACTCAAATCTCTCCAGAAAGAAGACCCTGAACTCGCTGATGAATTGGCACAACAATTCACACGACAAAGCGGTGATGCTATTAGTGATGCAAATGATTTGCTCAACTATGTATCTGGAAGTATTAGCACAGGAAGCCTCGACAAGCAATCTCTTATAGAAGAAGCTAAAAAGCAAATCATGGATGAGATTGAACAAAGAGCTACTACTGCAAAAGTAACTTCACGATTCTGAAACCTACCCGTTGACAAACGGCAAGAGGCAGAGGCTTATTACAAGAAAATCGCAGGTGGACGTAAACTATCCGCTGAAGAGGCTCAAGAATTTGCTGATATGGCTTCTATGTACGTTATGAAGTGACAGATTGTTTCTCAAAAACGTGACGATAATCTAGCCTCTATGGCAAGTATGGATTTTTGAGGAATAAGCACAAACGCTGTGTGAAACAGTGGAATCTCTGATGCTGATATTGCTGAGTATCTTGGCAACTTCGGTATGAATAGAGTCTCATCTGTACACGGTCGAAGTAATAAATTATTCTAATCTAATATCATATGCCAAGAGCTAAAAGTATCGTCATGGACGAAACAAAAGAAACAAACGAGGCAACTACCTCAACTGTTACTATCGAAAAGAGCGAACTCAATGCAATCTTAAAACGCATCGAAGGTCTCGAAAAGAAGCGAAATGCACCAAGTGTTACAACAGAAAAGAAACTCTATACAGGACCAAGAAACTATCACGTTCGTACTATTGATGGAAAAGTCATTACAAAGTTTGAAATGATTAAAAACTCAGTAAGAAAGAACGCTATGGGTGGATGGGATGAGGACCAAAGATGTCGACTCACCTACGCTGATGGTACAACAGAAGATATGCTTTTCTTTGATTATACTCAAGAGTACAATCTCGAAGACGCTATTACTCCTCTTGATATTGTCACAGAAGTGAAAGTCACATTCGTTGACCCTGATACAGTAAGCGACCCACAAAATCGCAAAGCTGACCCATATAGAGAGCCAGAAATGATGAGTGAAGCTGAATTTAATAAGAAATATAAGAATGCGAAAGTAGAAGGTGTACACGACTACGTAATAAACCACGATGTTGTTCTCAAAGCTGACTACTTTACAAGCTATTATTTCCAAGAAGCTAAACTCAACAATGGCGAACAATTTATTGTTGAACAAAGTGCAATTAACTAATTTTCATATGTTTATCAAAGACCAAGAAGTTGAAAAGATTGAGTGAGATATAATCACTCTCAAAGATGGTAGCACAATCACTATGGAAGTGGAACGACAATTCTTTCACCTCAGTCCAAAAGTTGTAAGTGAAAATGAATACGACCTCAATGAAGAGAAATTCATGCTTCAACAAATATTTGGATTGTTCGACGAAGGTAAGGTTCTACGTTCATTCGATGAAAACGAATCTGTGCGTGATGCAAACAATGTAGCACTTGTTGCTGAAATCATAAAGGTGTGCCAAAAGTACAACTTCAAAGTAAACAAGATACAAAGTGTTTTCACAGATATTAAATCCTTTTTCTCTTCTATTGAGAACCTAACAAGGAATAATATCAATGAACTTGAAAATGAAATCCTTGTAAAAGCTCTCAAAATCGAAGAGAAAGGTAAAACTAATTCGGAATGTCTTCGAAATATTACATTCTCGGATTACGAAACAATCCTTTCTTAATTCAATTCTATGGCAAAAGCTATAACTCCTGTGAATGCTCCTAATAACACTAGGAACTTCTACCCATCAAACGATTTGTGGAGAATGGATCTTCTCCCTATCGTAGCATCTACTGCACTTATAGAAGGTACTCTTCTCTCTGTACAGGTATCTGCTTCAAATCCAACTGGTAATCTCCTTGCTTCTGCAACTACGAATACTTCTGGTCAGAATATTGTTGGTATCCTCGCTGAACCAATCACTTCTTCTGATTCTGATTACGCAACTGCTGGTAAACTCAAACAAGTTTGGGTACCTATCTCTCAATACTCACAAGCATACTTCGCTGTGTCATCTGGTACATTTACTGCTGCCGATGTCGGTCGCGTGTGTCAGATTGCTGGTTCTGGTACTGGTCTTGGTGTCGATACAAACGGTCTCGGTGCTGTCATTGATGGATTTATTTCATCAACAAATGGTACTTGTAAGTTTACTGTTCCTTACGCTGTAACTGCTTAATCAATAATATATGGCTATTCAAATCAATACCGCGTCACAACCACAATTTACAGACCTTGTGAATCGCGTGTTTCAAAAATCTGTTATGTCATTTCCTTACATTATCCGTGACTCAGGTCTCGTAAATGTTGAAAATATGGAAATGAATACTGGTCTCTTCCGCCGACTTGCTGAAGCTCCAGTCACTACTCGCTTTGCATCATTCAAGGCAGAAGGACAAGTTGCGAAAGCTGCTGCGTTCCAGTACGGTTACGAAAAGGACCTCCAAATCAAGCGTTATGGTCTTGACCTCGGTATCACTCGTGAAGAGCGTATTGCTAACAAGAACCAAGAAGTTATTCAGAAACTCCTCAATGTTTCTACTTCTGTTCCTGAAGCTATCGAGCTTGATCTTTCTCACGTTATTGGTTTTGGTGCTTCTGCTTCATATGTAGATCGTGATGGTCTTACTCGTGATATATCTACTGCTGATGGGCAACCTTTGTTCTCTGCTTCACATACACTTTCTGGTTCTGCTACAACATTCTCAAATCGTGTAACTGGTGATCCAGCGTTCTCTAAGGGTGCGCTTGAAACTATGGAACGTCTCATATCTGAGCAAACATTCGACAACCTCGGACAAAAGCTTCGTATGAACTTCGATATTATCTGGTGTACTGATGACTCAGTTACTAACAATCGTATCGATGAAGAACTCGGTGCAACTGCTGATACTACTAGTTCAAATGCTGGTACTATCAACGTAAACAACCGTAAATACCGCAAGGTACGTCTTCCATATGTAGCAACTACTGTTACAGGTATCCCAGATACTACTAAGCGTCGTTATTGGGGAATCGCCTGTTCTGAGTACACAACTCTTAACTTCAAGATGTTGGAAGCTCCGTTCCTTAAAGCTCCTCGTGATGGTAACAATGGTGAAGAGTTCTCTTCTGAAAACTGGCAATATGCTGGTCGTGGTTCTTATGGAATTGCGGTCGTTAATGCTCAATGGATTAAGGGTTCACTTCCTACTAACTAGTACGTAGTGTAAGAGACCTGATCTTAGTCTATAAATCGAGAACGGAGGCGGGGGAAATTCTAAATTTACACTCATATGGCTTACAACGCTAATTCGTCCTATGGACAGGCGGTAGCAATGAACCTTACTCAACAAACATTCGGTAAAACGTTCATTGTTCAACCAACTACATATCCAAACGTGGATATGATCACTGATATTTTCCAACCTGACTTCAACGGTGTAGTTCGTGTCTACAATACTATCTCTGCTGCACTTGCTGCAACTACTGCTGGTAATGGCGACACAATTATTGTTGCTCCTGGATATACTGAAACAATCACTACTGCTGGTGGTATCACTATTGCAAACTCTGGTGTATCTATTATTGGTATGGGAAAAGGTAATCTCCGTCCAATCATTACCTTTACAACTGCTGTTGCTGCATCACTCAGTATCACTGCTTCAAACGTAACACTTCAGAACCTTATCTTTACGTGTGGTATCAACAACCAGACTGCTATGGTAAACGTAACTGCTGTTACTGACGTAACAATTCGTAATTGTTACTTCAACGTAGCGACTGCTGGTGCTGTTGGTGCTTCTACCGTAATCAAGGCAACTGGTGCTTCAGACCGTCTTATTGTTGACTCAAACACAATGATTGGTGTTGCTGGTACAACTGGTACTACTTCTATTGGTTACGTTACATACACAACTGGTTCAGAAATCCAGATTACTAACAACTATATGTCTGGTAAAGCTACACAGCTTATCAGTAATACTGCTACTGCTCTTCGTGGTTTCATTGATAACAATAAGCTCGTAGTTGGTACTGGTACTGTCGCAATCAACCTTTCTGCTGCTTCTACTCAGTTTATTACAAACAATCGTATCAACGTAGCTTCTGGTACTACTCCAGTTACTGCTGCTGCTGGTTTTGTTGCTGGTAATGCATTCAGTAACGCTGCTGGTGTGACTGCATCTGTTGTTACATGGTAATCTATTTGGTTACAATTAACTAAATAAATTATGTCTACCTCACAACGCACCTGACTGAAATATCTTGTATTCAATGGTACAACTACTGGTATAGAGAAAGGTTCAAGTGGTGCTTATCTTGCTGATGACTTTAAGAACATTGTTCTTGAGGTTACAGCGAGTGCTGCATCTACGCTTACCATTAAAGTAGTCGGATCAAACTATTCTCCTGAGGATAATACATCTCTTACAGAAGAATATCCAAACTTTGGTGCTGCTGACTCTCTCACAAATCCATGGTCGTATATTTCGATTATTGACCTTGATTCTAGAACAGCTATCCCAGGCTCTACAGGGACAACGTATACGGCTCAAGCTGGTACACGTAAATTCAATATCGAAACCAATCAAGTACGATGGATCGGTCTTGAAATCTCTGAATACTCTGCTGGTAGTGTTCGCGCACTCCTCACTATGGTCGATAACAGATAAGTCTTTTACTCTTCCCCTAGCAATAGGGTGAGAGAATTGAGATTTATAACTCTTCATAATATGGAACACTTCCTCGCTTTTCTCGACTCAATGAAAGAGAATATAATCATACTTATCATCTCTTGATTTGGTGGTATAGCACATAAGATATACCACCTATCTAAGCCAAATAGCGTCGAGGTGTTCTCATGGGCATCTCTCTTCGCTAATATGGTACTTGCTTGATTCATAGGCTACATTGTAGCTGGATTTATTGATCACGATAGCAAGCTCTACTGACCGACTCTCTCTATGGCTTGATTCTGTGCTTATCCTCTTCTTGCTATACTTGAGAAGCAATGTGGTAAATATTTATCTAAGTTTCTTAAGTAGTATGTCAGAAATAATAAGCGGCATCACAACAAGCCTTGTCTGAATCTTCATTGTCTTCATCATAGAAAAGTTTTTGAAATAAAGCTTTTTTGTTTTATAATGTTTGTACTTTAACTATAAAAGTATGTTCAAAGAGACTTTTTCAACTGCAAATGTTACTCCATGAAAAAATACTTGTCAATTCATAATTTTGCATCATACGGGCACAAAAGACGGTACTATCAAAGGGAATATAACCCAACTAACCGTGTGACCTGTTTCTTGCCATTATATCATTGATACGAATGGTGACGTATATAAGATAGGAAAAGATGAGCAAATTATGTGGCACGCATGAACCTCTTCGTGGAAAGGAATGAAAGGAATGAACAACTATTCTATAGGAATAGAAATGATTTGACCGACTGACACCATCCCAACTGGCTTCACACAAGCACAAAGGGACTCACTCGGTAAACTCCTCAAGAAGCTTATGGATGATCATGGAATACTCCTCAAGAATATTCTGCGTCACGCTCATATTGCACCAGGAAGAAAAACAGATATTGCTCCAAGCTTCTATAATGGAAGTAATAGTGATACACTTGAGAAAGATTTGGTTAAGTTTCAATCTTATATTGCTACTCTCCTAACTCCTACACTTATGGAAGACAACACAACACAATCTAAATTCAAGTCAATCTACGAAAAAGAACGTCCTACAAATTACACTCCTCTCTATTCAGAACACGATGATCCAACTCCTGCTACGATCGGAGATATAAAATACCTCCTCGAAATAGCAAATATTCGTAAAAAGTAATTATGCATCTATATATTGAAGAAATAGACCTTGAACATTTGAAAGAGTTTACAGAACAACTCGACAAGGCTACAAAAGAAGAGCCTATCAATATATACGTTTGCTCTATTGGTGGAGGCACAGAAGTAGCGGAGCAATATGTAAATATTATCAACGCTATAGAGAATCCTTGTAAGTTGTTTGCCACTCATATTAACTCTTGCGCTTTGAGAATGTATATGGATATTACAAAGGAACGGTCATTTGCTACTTCTGCATATTCTATTTGTCACGCTCCAGCATATAGCGTACGAATGATGAATAAAAACCAACCACGTTGAGACGATGATAAATTCCTCTACTCTGATATAGTCAATGAACCACTGGAATATCTGACGAAAGAAGAAAATGAAAGATATCTGAATGGCGACGACGTATATCTAAACCGTGAAAGACTAAGAGAAATATTCTGATTCTAGTCAAATAAACATAAAAATACCCCTGAAAATGGGGCTTTTTTATGCATTCGTTAATAATCACTATTTAAACGCTTATTTTGAGGTTTTTACCTCTGTATGGTATACGTCATCGGAAAGAATACGAGAAACGTGTCTATCAACACGGTTTTTTTACAGAATAGAGCTATCCATATTGACGTGTCAGTAATTCTTACTTTTATTTATTTTTATAGCCTTTCAAGTAATCAATTCACTGGCTGTAAACTCTCTGAGTAGTCTTCGCACTTCATCACTTGCGTAATTACTATTCTGAACAACATGTGCAACAGTCATTTCAAACATATCACCGTCATCGATACGTATGAAGTCTGATTCTGGTATCTCTTTGTACAAGTAGACACAAGTCACTTCTTGAGGAGTAAATCAAATATCACTTGCTAGTTCATGGAATGGTATTCACTTGCTATGCTGTTCGATTATATACTGTCTCTGTTGAATAGTTATTTGTCCCATAGTCTAATCGAATGATTTGATAAATTCAATCGCTTCATATGATCCGTGGCAAAACTTTGCACTCACTCACTCTCTCTTGTCTAGATAGTTAATCCATTCAATCTGTTCGTCTCAGTATACTGATCCATTCATCCCACCTCTAGGCGTGCGCGACTTCTTCAACTCAATGAAGAGTAGTTGCTTCGGGTGACAAATAATAAAATCAGGAACTCACTTATTCACTCACTCTCTCTTGTTCTTTGCTTTGACTCACCACGACTTTGTGAAAGTCTCAGATGGTACTTTTGAGAACATAATACTTCGCGCTCGTAGATAGTCTGCTACAATGACTGTATGCTGGCTCTCTGAGAGAGTTGAGTCAAGACTTACTTCCTCACAAGCTCAGAATTGAGTCTTTATTGCTTTCATACGATAGTCATTACAACAAGTAGAAGAGCGACACTGAATAGCATAGCAAGAAAGAAATAAATCATACCTACTTCAGTATCATACATTCTAGCCTCTCTAATCTCTTGCTCTACCTCTCTCACTTCCTTTGCTCGTCTGCGTGACTCACGGCAATCAATACGGTGGCAAGCTTTACAATGGCAAGCCTTTCAATCTATCGCTCTGTTATCTGGGGAAAAGTCGAAGAATGATTTAACAATTCGACATCGGGTACACATTTTTGAGAACATATAATTATTTTCAAAGATATAAATGCCATTTCACCTGGAAAGGCGTAAGAGTTGAGTCATTCGATAGTATCTCTCTAAACTTTTCCGCATATTTCGCCACCCACTCTTCTGGAGAATACTCGGTATTAGAGTTAATAAGCTCAACTTCTAATCGTAGTATCTCATCGAGTGACCTACCTATCTTTTCATAGATAGGTCTCAGGCGTGGTGGTGGCATTCAAATATCACCGACACTATTACAGCCGTCTTCGTACGCATCATCGTATTCTAAATCAAGTGGAGGCATATCCAAATAGAAAGATGGTAAACAGTCTCATTATCGACGAAAGGACTATGGAGTCAATTCTGATTCTGCGTACCAACTTACTATCTCTTTCACTAACTCTCTCGGTGTATCCATAATCATATCCCACTCAACTTGACTCATCTCTGTCCAGATTGACACGCCTCCTATAACAAGGATATGTTTCTCTGTTATGGATATGTCGTCTCATTGTTTGAGAATTGTTACTGGGATTTCGTTCATACTACAAATCATTATCGGATAGAAATTTCTCTGTAGCCTTTCTCATATATTCCTCTTCTTGTTTCTTGAACTCTGGAGAATTGATACGTTTTTCATTCTCTGCTCGCTCTTTCTTGTGGTCTGCTAGTAGTTGCTCTGGAGTAGTATAACCGTGGATAGCTACTAAGTGTTTGAAATAACGAATACCAATTATCTCATCTGCTACCATCATATAATCATACCAATCTTTCACGAGCTTTGGAGCGTATCAACGGTACAATATATCGTACATATCATTCGTGCTTACATACATATCTAAGCATTCAGCTGTATCAGCACCATTCCCAACAAAAGAAATATCACTTGGCTCGATGCTTTCATCTTCGTAGATATAGCGAAAGAAAGTTGTAGCGAGTATTTGTGATGCGTCTTTGTAGAGTGCGAGTATATCTTTAGTTGTGTTCATACTTATTTGTTAGGAGTCTTAGTAACCTTGATAAGCTTTCGATAATCAGCGTGCCATTTCTTCCAGTACGCCTTCCTAAACTCTTCAAACTCTGTTTCAAGTCATTTGAGCTTAATAAACTTTTTCATACACATAGGCTATACATTAGTCATTAATGATTTCATAAGTTTAACCTTTCTCTCAATGTAGTATTTCTGGTGACGTTTTCTTTCTCGTAGCCTTGCGAACTCTCTGTATTCTTTCTCAAGTCAAAGTGACTTTATGAAGGCTTTCGTTGACATACTACAAAGCAAAGTAATCTGTTAAAAGTTGTCGTATCCGTTGGCGTGTAGCACTCAATACTTCAAGCTCTTCTTCTGTCTCTACTGTAGCTTCGCTATCATCGGGAGCGTTTGTTTGTTCGTTTGTTTCCATACTAGTCTTGATTAGTAGCAAAGTAAATTCAATCCTCTCATAGTTCATACTCTCATCACTTATGTAACTGAGTAAATCACTCGCTGTCTCTCATTTGAGCAACTGCTCAGTCCATACGGTGGAAAGTAAGTATCTCATCGCCGTGGCGAACCTTGTCTCACTTGGTGAGGTTGTACCATTTGATTGGTTGCATAGATTATAAATCATTAGAAATATTTTCATCATCCTTTCAGAGTTCCTTAATAGCAAAGTCGAGAGCGTCATCAATGTCGCCAAACTCAGGCATAGGATAGAGACTATAGTCGTCTCAATGCCTATAATCCTGATATGCTTGGATTATTTGGGAGGCTTGTAATTTATTCATTTGAATTTTTTATAAAAATATGTATATTGATTACTCAATGTGAGTCGGGAGAAATGCAAAATCAGAGCAATCTGTTTTCTTCTATTAGCATATTGATAGATATAGTCTTAGTTGGTTAGCTCTAACGAATAGGACTATATCTTTTTTTGAGATTAGGAAGGAATGGCAGACCACCCTTGTAAGAGTGTCCTCACTAATCACTAGAAAAAAAATTATCAATCTCTCGTTCGGTACACATCTTAATTTGTTCTTTAGAGAAACTCATAACAGATGTACCATATACTGCATAATAAGTATCGACTCATCAGAAGGGTACGCCTATGCAAACTATAGTTGTATAGAATGTAGTATCACCAATCTGTAACTTAACCTTATCTCATACTTTGAACATACTATGATTGTTTAATAATTGTTCTTGCCTCCGTGGCGTACACGGTCTCACTTGGTGAGTTGGTAATATTTTATTGGCATACTATAGAAATGGATTAGAGAATATATTTCATTTATAGGAAGTATAAACGATAATTTTTACTTCTTTCTTTGATTCAATCAGTTTTATTTGTTCTTCTAGCGTGAGAGAGTCATAGTCTTGCATATCTATCTATGCTTATGAATTAAAAGCAAATCTTCCTGACAGTCTTCTATAAATTTCTTTGCATTATCTGTAGAGTTAATGTGTCAGTAAGGTGAGTATTGAATATATGTGTCATAAGCTTCTATCAAAAATCAAGTTCATATCTTATACATTACAGTCGACTTTTTAATACCATCATTCATAATATCTTCACTACTCAACAACATATCTCTCTCAACTAAATATCGCTTACACCTCGTGATTGCTTGCATAAGTTTGAATTGCTTTTCAGCTTCCTCTTTTGTTTTGAAGAACAATCAAGCTGAGATAGGTAATTCATCAATTGAATAACAATCATTTCTCTGATAGTATCAATCTAGACAAAAGTATGATTCTCACTCCTTTGGCTCCCACCACTTTGACTCTTTGATAGGCTCGAAGAAGTCATTGTTTGTTCAGAAGCATCGAACAAATAGTTCAATATCAGCTTCCTCTTTTGTCACTGGGTCTTCTGTGGTACTATCATAAATTGTTCCTACCTCTATTCAAGGCAACGGTTTCAAAAGCTTGTATTTCATAAAATTATTTTTCAGTAAATAAATCGAATATCATTTCTTTTGCTTTCTTTTCTCCATATCTCTGTGAGAGAAAGGTAACATATTCTAGCATCATCCTCATAATATTATCAGAAATAACGGATTGCTCCAGTGGGTACTTGAATTTTATATTACAGAGTTCACAGGCATAAATATTATTCATATTGATTGTAATACCAGCTGACTCTCACATAAACCTATGACAACATTCTCTACAATAATGCATATATTTTATTTATAAATAGTAATAACTCTACACTCTCAATTCTCATAACTCGCTCACGTTCAATGATTGAAGTAGCAAAGTTTTTCTTGGTCTGATACTCAATGTGGTATGATAAAATATCATAATAACATTCAGCTTCACATAAGTCAAACAACCCACATAAACACAATATTTCAAATCCATTCTGTCATCATATCTTACTTGTTAGTAATATTATTTTATAGATATAGCTTTCTCAAGCTGTATTCAAAGTCGCTTGATATAGAGATAGTCGTTACTTGACTCAAAGTCTGCAGAATTTTGTAAGTGTAATACTTCGCCATATAGCTCTGCGAGTTTGAGGACAAAATCATTTTGTCGCTCTAGAAATTGTTGGTGTGTAATACGCATATTATTTATTAGGAAATTCAGGAAGTGGCATCCAGTACTTAACCTCTCAACTTCTATATCTTCACCATCATCCAAAGTTCTTATAGTCATAGCAATCAATATCTATGAACTCTGAAAATCAAAGATCGTTCAGTTCTCGAACAAATACAAGAACAGATGATACATCCATTGGTTGGTACATATAAGCATCATACCATTTAGGTATGGCATTGCGGTACATTTTTTCATAGTCTATTGCTCACATATACTTATTTCATTACAGCAGTATATTCTTTCCCATCAATCGTAACAGTAACTTCTTTTCAAGATAGTGTTGGTTCTTCATCGAATGCGGGTGAAAGACAATGGTGAGGAAAATAAAACCAATCTGATTGATCATCAGTCCAAACTCTATAGTAGCCATTGTGATAGCTATTAACTTCCATAACTTTTCAAACCATAGCTTCTTTTTCTTCAATGTTATTATGTGGATTCGACAACACAAGCACTTTATCGCCTTGCTTGTAAGGTGTAGGTATACGTTGGGTTACTTCTATTGTGCAGTCTTCAAATTCAAGATCATTATGATCTACATATCAATTCTTTATGTATGTAAATATGTCATCATAATATGAAGTTACTGTAATAGATAATCAATTATCATAAGTGACCTTAACCCAATGTCCTGCATCGAGTATGCGTTTAACCTTTTCTATGTTTGTCATACAAATTATTTATTAAGTAAATTAGTAAGGAATTTCATATGGCTATCTTCACTCGTGTCACCACAAAGAAGATAATCTATTGCGTGCGTATATGCATATGCTTTTTTGAGATAAAAGATTGCCTCACGAAATGTTTGGATAGTCTCTTCATTAAAATTATTCGCCCATCATTCTTCATGATGAATACTATTTGTATCGATCTCTTTCTGAATACTATCAATCATATCTTTTAGATAATGATGTTGATAGTCAAAGTGTCATCAGGACATACTACTTTTGATTAAGAATAATAATACACTCACCTCATTGCCAAGTTGTTCACGACTGTGATAGGCATTGTTGTAGCTCGCTTGAGTTGGCTATCTTATCAGATTGATAATGCCACATTAAATTACAGATAGAAAATCAAAATGAAAATGTAGCAAAAGCGATAGCAAATACAGCAAATCAATTATCCATATAGTTAATCTTTAATAATTAAAGTAGCCATTCAATTTCTGGATTTCAAGAATATGATTTATCCCAAATATACCAAGCGTATGCAATAGTTCAAGAGTTCTTCGGCTCTGGCTCTCCATCTGGATACATAGTAACTCTCTTGCAAATAACATATACTTTTTTCAATGGGGTATTCTTAAAAAAATCATATCTATCTGCTGACTCTAGGAACTGTAATTTCAAAAGCATTATAACATTATCAGATAATTCTAAACTTTTTAATATAAAATCTTTTGCACAAAAGTACGGTGGGTTAGTTATGATGGTATCATATTTATCATTACAGTTGAATATATCAATTCATTTCTCTCAATATACTCGTTCATCAGTTCTTATATCTTGTGACTTTACAGAATAACCATACTCTTCTAGAACTTTTGATATAGCTCACGAGCCACTTGCTGGCTCTAATATCGTTCACGATAGTGAAATGCTATCTAGAAGTTTCTTTATTACCCATTGTGGGGTTTGATAAAAATCAATTCAATCAGATTTTTTTCTACCAGAAATTGATATTCAATCCATATAGTTATTCTTTAATAATAAGCGAATCCTTCTCTAACCCCAACTTCTCTTCAACCTCTGCGAGAGTGAGTTCTATTTTCTTGTAACGCCACTCATCATATTTGAGTATCTTCATTCACGTATCTACCAATAGTTTTCATTCATATGAGCATACGAACTTTACTAAAAACCAACTAGAAAGAACACCACGTTCAGTTTTATATCTAGCTTCGATCATTTCACCCTGCTTCGGCATTCCATCGTTGGCGAGTTGCTTAAGGTCGTCGAGAGTGTAGAATGTATCATTGTCAGTAATATAAGTAGAGAACTTTCATCAAAAATCAAATGATAGTCAAGGGTAATATGATCCAGTCCTAGTAACCTCCAAGTATATCTTGTCTCATTCTTTCAAGTGCGATAGTTTATTTGTTGACATAGTATTATTGAAATGAATATTTAGATTTGTTTTTTAACCGTGCGTTGTAACCATGGAATGTACCACCAATTCATCCTGCTCGATCCATTGCTTCTATGTATCTCTCGTGACACCAATCAATCTTTTCTTTCCAAGTCGGGAGTGATTTGTAATAGGCGATTTTATCTTTATGCCAAAAAGAATTGTATTGGCAGTAACCGTAAGCATAGTCTCATACCTTTGGATGATTAACGTCTCAGATAGACTCACTATCCCATCGTGACTCTTGATCTATAGTTAGAATGAAGTCCATATCTTTCCACTTGTTCCAAGCGTAGTTGACACTATCAAGAACTTCTCCATCTCTGAGTAGTACCTCTTTCTTTTTTTCTCAACTAAGAAGCGAAATGAAATTATCTTTCGATCCATACCAATAAGTTAGACTCTCCTTATCAGACTTCGGTCACCATTCTCTGTGTGCTGATACGCTATCAGTCGGGAGTGAGTATCTCTTTTGAATATCACGTGTAAGTTCTACCATTGATTTGGTCTGCGCATCTGTTGGTTTATCATTCCCAACAAAAGCGATCTGAATAAGTCGGTGATTGTTACTACTCCACTTATCTGCTGCTGCAATACATCGCTCGTCACGAGTGTTTGTTATCTCACCATTCTCCTTGATAACATAGTGATAGCCGATATGGTCGATACCAAACTTTCATTCGTGTCATCGTTTGATTGCAGCAAGAGTAGAACCGACTGTATCCGTGTAGTGAAACTCAATACCTTCTACCTTACGATCTCGTACTCAGAGTTCACACTCTAGCGAAAGACTCCTATCTTCAGCGAGGTTTTGTGTTGTGTGTTCGGCAGCTCCTGAACTGGCAGGAGCAACCGTTCAAACAACTACTGACCCGCTACCAAATTCTTTCTCAATCTCACTATCAATATCAATGAGTGGCTTGGTATCTTTCTCAAGACAAGAGAGTTTATAACGAGCTATCTCAATGGCGCTACCTTTATCAAGTGACTCTGTCTCACATACTGACTCTGCTATCTTATTATTCATTTCAATACGAGCATTCGTCTCTTTGAGTTGCTCGATCTTATTCTGTTTCATCTCTTCTCTTGTTGGTGTGCCTGATCAATAAGCCATATATCCAAATGCTCAAATGATTATGAGAGCCATAATTAATAAGCCGATATTTTTATGATTCATATATTTATATTTTTGAATTAAACATTTGTAACAAGTTCATCTTGCCTGTGATTCTCATATCACCGCATGAGTCTTAAGTCTGATTTCTTTGCTTTGAGTAGTGTATCCCTCTTATTTTTTGGATTATCAAGATATACAGTATCTCAATCAATCTTCTTAAGGACGAACTTAGCTCATCTAAACGACCACGATAGGTGATAACACCTACCAATAACAGGATTTATTGGAGTTACAAAGTAGTCATCAAGTTGTACAGGTGTATATTTATTCTTTATCTCTCACGTTTGAGTTTTTCTAAACCACTCCCTTCTTTTATCTTTGATAAGGTTATCAATATATTGCTTTGTTCAAACATTGATTATATCTTCAAGAGAAGCCTGTATTCAAAATGATTTAAGAACTCATAGCAAGCTTTCTGGGGTTCTAAACTTACGCATCAATGCTTTTTCTTGGTTATTGGTTATCATATATTTATATTAAAATATTAGATAGCCTATCAGTACACGTAACCCTATTTACTCCCTGTGCATACTCTCTGAATATTGCAAACACTATATCTCAAATCGTAACATTATCAGCGAGCTTTGTATCAAGACTACCACCGAGAGCGATATAGTTTCTTATAAGTTGTGTCATAAATGTTTTAGTTAATAGTATCTTCCATTTCCTCTATTAGAATATCTGACATATGTTTGATATTACACGAGGTAGAAGCATAGCCATTGTAACCCAACCTGTAACTGTTAGTGTCTGCATAGCAAGCATCTGATACTGAGCTTGTTTGCGTGCCTTTAGTCTTTCAGTAATCATATGCGGTGTCTGTAAAGGATATAAGTTGTCTGTAGCAGGTATGCAAGTGATAAGAAGAGAATGGCGGACGACTGCGATTGCAGGCTCTCCTCTTATCGAGAATGAGAAGATTAGCTACAGAAGCGAACTGATTGCGATAGCAACCCCGTATCTAATCTTTCTCAATTCCTTATCTTGCGTAGCAATTATATTCTATAATATCTATTCTGTCAAAAGAAAATACAAAGAAAGAGAAAGAAATAATAAAGTAAATAAAAAATCTAGTCTGGCACTAGATTACTTTGATTTTTTATCAAGCTTTTTATCTATATAAATTCTCATCATATCGAATAATTGCATACGTGCTTTCCAAGCATTGAGAGTTTTCTTTCACTCAATGGAATCGAGCATATTATCTTGTACTTTTGGCTTGTCTAGGTCCTGCAATGGGAGTGGATAGCCACGATAGGAAATACATGGTATTCATCGCTCCGCCCATTCTTTTCACTTTTTGATAGTAGCCAAATAAATCTTATTCTTTTCATACCATTCTTTCTGATATGCTTTCTGATCGAATCCTGTAGGCTTTGGTCACATCTTCTCCCATTCGCTCCTAGGCTTGCGTGGCTTATTAGTTGTGTGCCATTTTACTCACGCCTTACGCCTTGTCTCTATACGGTTAGGATCGTTTGCTCGTTTCTTGTCCCAGCATGAAGTGCAAAGTCACTTTCATTTGTGTTTAAACGATACTCATAAGCACGCTATACAGTGGTCGTACCTGCAAGCCCACTTATACTTGCCTCATTGAATAAAAAGCGTACCAGTATGTCAAAATGCTTTCATATTTATAATTGTGTATTTTGTTTTGCCCACTTTCTCCACCATTGATAGTCTTTATTCTTCGATAATGGGAGTGGATAATCGTTTGGATACATTTTGTAATATTCTCGCTTTTCTGCCAAAAATTGTTTGGCTTCATCTGGAGTCATTTTTGGTTTTGCTCCTATCTTGATCCAAGAATTATGTTCAGAAAAGTAAAACATTAGTATTTTCAATAAGTATTTATAAGCGAATCCATATCAAGTTTGTCCTCTGTCGGAAGTACAAGTTCTCTCTCTGCAAAGAATTGATAAATATCATTAAGGTACTTTGTAAACCCTTTTACAGAAAGCTCTTTTGTGCTTCATTCGATATTCACATAGTTACGCTTTCAACCTATCTTTACGAGTTTACGCTTTGATAGGAATCTCATCTTCATGAGAGCGTGAATTGCATCTTTATTATTCCCTGTTATTTCTGATACCACTTCCATCCATTTCCAATAGAGAGCATTTTGGAATACTGTACGCTTCACTTCTGGCTTTGGAATCAATCATTTCGCTTGGAGTAATGCAATCATTCTATTACAAGCTTGTTGTAAGTCTTCTCACTCTGAACTAATGTTGTAAGAGTAGCGAATCAATACTTTGTTCATTCAAATCTGAATATCTGCAAAGTATGTTTGATTGTCTATTTTTATGAAGTTAGGAATCATACTAAGATATAGATACAGAATATGGTATTTTTCAGAATCAATATAGTGGATCTCAATTAAAGTTTTCTGCAACAATTGGAAGTTTTGAAATATTTTTGAGATATGAGTCTTTCTTGTCTTGAATTTCATTCATAGATTCTCATTCAATACATATAACGATTGAATTTCATCTATCATTAGGAAACATTTTATATTTCATAAGATATTTTCTATACATATTTATTCAATTACTTCAAATAGCCAAACAGTGATCTGATTCTTTGTTCTCGTATCGAGGAATGCTTTCTTGTAGTCCATAGCAATCTCTTCCATAGTTGGACGGTCTGGTATCCTGTACCCTCGCGGGTAGCGTGGATCTTTTTGTGAGAACTTAATCTGGTTGTATCGGTTGTACTTCGCTATGTTATACTTGCGTACATATCAGCAAAGTATTTTGTATTTTATCGGGTCGTTCAGGATGGTATAGAGGCGGATCATTGTAGTTTGTTTAACACGGTAAATAGTCATCTGAGCATTTGCTCTGAGTTGTTGTAGTTTCAATTTATAACCTTTTGTATTGCTTCTTCAACCTTTGGAATACGTTCAAGGTCTTTCTTTCTCTCAATTGCCTTTCGGGCTGTCTCTACTTTGAGACGTTGAGCGAGAACAGTATGGTATATTTCACGGTTTTCTGCAGAAGCGAAAGGGCTTGGATTGAACATATTTGTATTTGTTAGTTTTTCATTAAAACCACTTTATCCGATAGTGGGAAACGGGCTAAAAAAATAACATCCGTCATTTTGGCAATTACTAGTCAAGTAAATATGTATTTATCGCACGTTGACCAAGTGTACGCTACATACCTTTCGGGCGTGTCGTCGGTAGGGACACTGTCAGTTATACTCGTGCAGGGAGTTCTCAATATGAGAGTGATGGAGGCAAGATTTGACTTGCAGGCAATTATCTGCTGAATTTG
>Ga0222712_10001036_pt1 | contig 35679 bp, 25 predicted proteins | sample C33_657DmetaG_FD_165043 | JGI IMG/M metagenome (GOLD analysis project Ga0222712, IMG submission 165043) | Estuarine water microbial communities from San Francisco Bay, California, United States - C33_657D | ecosystem: Environmental > Aquatic > Marine > Unclassified | place: USA: California...
ACAAAGTCCCCCACGCCCCCCCCCCCCCGAACGCGCGCGACGGACGATGGACTGATCAACGGTGGTGGGAGTGACGGGGTTACGATTGAGGATTGAGGATTCAGGACACCCCCCCCACGCGCACGTTTCTTCGGTCGTGACTCAAGGAAGACACATCCACACGCGCGCGCGCGTTCGAGGGCGCGCGCGCGCGCGACGGGGGCGCGGTCACATCGCGCGCGTCATGGCTCACGCGCACGCGACTTCCACGGTACGCGTTCGATGAGCGAGGACGAATGGAATCGATCTTTTTTTTATGTTTATTTTTTGATTCGCGTTCGATCACGCGTTCGATGATGCGCGCTGTGATGACGACGGAACGAGCGATGGTTCAGGGTTTCCGATTGGGTGATTCGACCCATCGTGGACGACGTATGATGACGACGGACGCGCGCGCGCGAGCGCACGAGTGGAATACTGACCAGAGACGTATTGATTTCGTTCGCGTTCGTAGCTCTCGTTGACGTTCGCGCGATCGATTCGCGGCGATTCGGTGAAAACGAATGGGACGCGCGCGAACGCGCCGCGTCGAACCCTAGGGTTTGTCGTCGCGGACGCGAACGCGTCGCGCCTGCGGTTGCACAACTTATCCCCGCTGGAAGGGTCGCGACGCGAGCGCAATCGCGTCGGTCGTGGTCACGCCGCCGGACAAGGGGGGAGCGCCGGTTTGGGGGGGAAAGGGCAAAAGTCAAAGAAGGGTGCGTTCGCGTCGCGTCGCGCGCGCGAGACGAGGACGAGGCGAAGGCGAGCAAAGGAACGCGTCGGGAGGGAGATTGAGCGTTGGTTTTGTTTTTGGTGGACTGACGAATGCGTGCGTTGTTTGTGTTGTGATCAGGTCCTGGCGTACGCACGGGTTTTGAAGGCGGTCAAACGCCCATGTACAGACGATTCCCCAAGCTGAAGGGTATCGCGGGCGGCATGGGAGCGGGGAGACCGAAATTCGTCACCGTGAACTTGAGCGATTTGAGCGATGCGGTCGCAGCGAACAAGCTGGATGGTGCTACTGAGATTACGCTCGAATCGTTGAAGTCCGCGGGAATCGTCAAGGCGACGGGTTTTTATCGCGATTTGCCGTTGAAAGTTTTAGGTGACGGCGATTTGGCCAAGGGCTTGAAGATCAAGGCGTCGGCGTTTTCCGAGTCCGCGAAGACCAAGCTCGAAGCCGCTGGTGGGAGCGTTGAGGTGATCCCGAAGCGAGCCACGTGGACTCGTAAAGCGCACGAAGCCGCCACTGCGGCGGCGAAACCCGCGGCGAAGGCCGCTGCGAAACCGTCGGCGAAGAAGTAACTCGTGTGTTAGTCGCGCGGCGCTCTCGGGCTTAACTCGTGCGCGTCGTTTTAATACCCCATATTTTTTAACTACCGCTCCTAACGCTTCACATTCATTATCATTCTAATCCACGCGATGACGTGTTTACGACTATTCACAGCTACTGCGCCCGCGCATCTCGCGCCGACGCCACCTAAACTCTATTCCGACGCGCGCGGAGAGCGACTACGTGTCTCGCAATACGCTCGCGTCCACGCCGTCTAAACTCATTTTATTCCGCACCGCTTGCACGGGAACGCCCATTTTGATCATCTTATAGTATTTACCATACACAGGATCGTTCACCATCGCGTTCGCTTCGGGTTCAGGCGCGCGTTCGACCGCGACTTCGATCGCGTTCGCGTTCGCCGCGTTCGCGTTCGCCGCGTTCGCGTTCGCCGCGTTCGCGTTCGCCGCCTCCGAAACCACCGCCGCACCACCATCGCCCACGCGTTCACCCGCGTCGCCAATCTCTACGAAATCATCTTCACGATTTATTTCCCGCGCTACTGTACCCATCGAGACGACGTCCGATGCCTCTCGCGCTCGTCCGCTCGTCGAGCTCGCGCCCAACGTCGCCTCGAGCGCCGCCGCTCGCGTCTCTGCCTCTCTCAACCTCGCCTCCGCCTTGGCCAGTTTCCCTTCCGCCGCGCTCGACGCTCGATTCAGCAATATCACCGTCGACGTCGCGAACGCATTCAACGCTTGCGCTAAGATCTGATCGTTCACCGCGGGCAGGTTGCCTTCCAACCGCTCGACGTGGTCATCCATGCGCGCGGCGCGCCGCCGCGTTGGCGATGACTCACAACACGTGCGATCGCGCGACGCGATGCGATGACGATGACGATCGATGTGATGCGCGTGAAATCTATCGTCGCTCGACGAACGCAACGCACGTCGCGCTCGTCACGAGCGTCGATGTTTGGCCAATGTCAGGCGTCGAGCTGGGTGTTTTGAATTTAAAAAAGCTCGCGGTTGAAACGCAGCTCAAACGGCACATCGCGACGAAAGACGCGCGATTTTCTTCGCGCACTCGCGCGTTTCTTCGCACTAAAACGTCATCTCACGCGTTTCCTCGCTCGCGCGCGCGATGGACGCGGCGAACGAAAGCTTGAGCGCGGCGACGGTGCTGTCAAAAATCAAAGACCGCGCGCGCGAGTGCGAGCGCGAGACTGACTTCATCGAGCTCGCGATAAGTGCGGCGATGGAAGTGGGCGAGGCGAGCGAAAAAGTCGCACCAGGGTCGACGAGCGAACTGCGCGCGCACGTGCAGAAGCTGAGCGAGATGAAACACGAGAGAGATGGGGAGGTGTACGCGTTGCGGGCGTTGGAGCGCGATTACGCGTGCTCGGCGGCGAGCGAGTTTGATTTCGAGAGATACATGATGAAAAAGAGACAACAATACGCGGCGAAAACGCCGATGGATGTGCTAATGGTCGAAGCGTTCGATGCGGCGTGTCGACGAGGGACGGAGGAGTTGGACCCGGATGCGGAGTTGATGGTCGTCGGCGCCGGCGCGGACGGGGCGAACGGGGTGAAGAATGCCAAGTGTCCGCTGTGTTTGCGCAAAGTGGAGGATTTGGACGAACCGGTGGAGGATTTGAAAGGGTTCGTGTACGAACAGGCGGCGATTTTGGAGTATATTGGCCGCAAGCCGTCGGTGCCGTGTCCGGTGGCGGGGACGTCGCACGCAGTGAAGAAGGCGGATTTAAAACCATCGCGCGCGGCGATTCGACTCAAGGCGCGACGCGGAAGGTTCGCGTCGGAGCAAGTCGCAACCTCGCAGTATGTTTCGCCGTGAGGCGATTGCGTGGTGGGATTAGTGAGAAAGGTACCATACCGTTGCGCGGCGCGTTTGTAATTGTAACATTCGACGAGATCATATTGATATAGTTACTGCGACTACCACCGAGGTTTGTTCATACAGCAGCAAGCGCGATACTAATATATACTAGTTTTAGTAGAGACCGATGGCCTTCCACCATAGACCACCGAACACGGCCCAGATGAGCACGTTAACGACGCCGCAGATGCCACCGATGCGGAAATAGTCCTTGAGTTCGATGAAACCGGCGCCGTAGTAGCACGCCGATTGACCGCTGGCGTAGTGCGTGATACCGCCGAACAAATTGGTGTGGAACGCCATGGACAGGCCGACCAAGATGGGCGGAGCTCCAGCGGCGATCATCATCGCCATGAACGCCGTGGACAACGCCGCGACTTGAGCGGTTTGTGACGCGAACAGGTAGTGAATAATATAATAAAAGCCATGGAGCAAAAGCATGACTTGCGGCCACGCCAAGTTCGCCGCGGACAACGAGCTGGCGACGGCAGAAGAGAGATAATCAATGAAACCCAAGGTGTTGAGCTGCGCCGACATGCCGATCAAAACGGCGAACCACACCAACGTGTCCCACGCGCCTTTTTCGTTCAAACACTCGCCCCAAGTGAGGACTCCGGTGATGAGCTGGAGAGACAACCCAACCATGGCAGCCACGACTGGGGCGATGCCGAACGGTTGGAAGATCCACATGAAAACCGTGATGGACATGGTGAGCACGACCATGATTTCATCTTGCGTGAGAGGGCCAAGTTTCTTCAATTTCTCCGCCGCTTGCGCCGGGGCGTCGGGCGTCGATTGCACCTCTGGCGGGTACAGCTTGTATACCAATAGCGGGGTAACGAGTAAACCAATTATCGCTGGCACTGCCGCCGCCTTGAACCACGTCAACCACGGAGAGACGATGACGATGCCGAGACCGGCGGCGAGCTTGATGGATAACAAGTTTTGCGCCGCCGCCGTCATGCACATCGCGCTCGAGTGTCCGCTCGATTGCAACTGAGCCTGAACCAAGAACGCGCCGAGCTTTTTCGCCGTTGGGCCCGGTTCTGATCCAGCTTGTTTCGCCAACGATTGAATGATGGGCAAGTACACCCCCCCCGCGCGCGCCGTCGTCGACGGCATCGCCGGCGCCAAGATGGCCTCCGAGAGCGTCAACCCGTACGAAAGCCCAAGCGTCGACTTCCCGAGCGCGCGCACGAACAACGTGGCGATGCGATCGCCCAAACCCGTCCTCACGAACCCTCGAGCGAAAAAGAACGCAAAAACGATGAGCCAAATCACATCATTCGTCATCGCGCTAAACGCCGCTTGAAACGTCAAGGTTTTCGTAACCACCGCCGCGGTGAGCCCGAGCAACGCCCACGCCCCCACGGGTAACGGGCTGAGCACTAAACCACTGATCGTGCTCAAAAAAATACTCAACAGCGCCCAGGCTTGAGGAACCACCGCACTCGGTCGCGGAATCAAATAATTCACAATCGCGCCCACGGCGAGACTCGCGACGAGCGGCGCCACCTTTGCCCCTTTCCACGCGAACGCCCCGACCCCGGTCTTCGCCTCATTCGTCCCCGCCGATGCTTGCGCTTTCGCTCTCAACGTCTTTCCTCGCCTTTCCGTCGCGCTCGTTTCGTGGCGCGCGCTCGAGGCGCGCGCGTTCGTCGCGCCTCCGTCGCTCGCCGCGCGTCCGCGCGCTCGAGGCGCGCCGCGCTCGATCGCTCTCGTCCTCGACGTTCGCCATGCGTTCGGTGATGATGACCAACGCGAATGCGTCGGCGATGACGCGCGAACGAGCGCGTGAGGCATGTCGCCCGATGCGAACGCACCGCGGAATGGCGAGCGAGGCCCCGTCAGCGCGCGCGCGCGGTCCCAAGGGGGGGGTGCGAGGACGGTGAAATATCGGACATACGGTACGGTGAATGTATGCGTTTTAGGTTATGTGATGGCGTGCGTGATGTTTTATGTGGATATATGAAACACGGTTGGACATATGGAATGTATTCAGTGCGATCTGATGGGGTACAGTGTGAGCGACACGTCGACGACCACGGGGGGGGACGCGTGTGGGTGCGTATGTGTGTGTATGTTCGGACATATATGGACGCACGGAGCGTACAGTACGTATCGTATGTCCGAACAAAGTGACGTGTCGTCACCACACGCCCATTCGACGACCGGCGACGCGCGCGCCTGCGCGCGCGTCACATCGCGCCATCATGGTCACCGCACACGCCTCGCTCGCGTCGTCGCGCGCGTTCGTCGCCGACGGTCGTCGCGCTCGCGCGACGAACGCGCCTCGCGCCTCGCGCGGCGTCGCGTTCGCCCTCGCGCGAGCGCCGATGTCGAGACGCGAATGCGCGCTCGAGGCCGCGCGCGCGCAAACCCCAGGATTGGCGATGCGCGCGCGCGCGATCGAGACGCGAGCGCACGCATCGCGCGCGAGCGTCGCGCTCGCGTCGACGGAGGTACGTGATTTTGGATTTTTTTTATCGTTCACGTTTCGTTCGTTCGCGAGTGCGCGAGCGACAGTTCGTCGTTCGTGGGCGCACGAGCGATGGGGACGACGATGGGGAAACCCTGAAGCGCGCGCCGTGCGAAGCGCGCATTCGCATTCGCGCTTGGGCGGTAATGCGCGCGCGTGGGAATGCGGGGAAATATGTCGCGCGCGAACTCATTCGCGACAGCGCGAGTGACGAAGTCGTCGGCGAAGCGACGGGCGAGCGACGCGGTGAAGGGCGTTGAGGCGCGACGCGAGGGTTTATCGTATAGCGCGACGGCGAGCGCGAACGCCGACGGTCATTCGCGAAGGCTAACCGAAGCGTCGATCACGACTCGTGTACGAACGTAGGTGGATGAGAAAGAGGCGGTGTGCTACTTGCGAGGCGTGCGCATGTCGGCGTCTAAAGTGCGCAGAGTTTTGGACGCGCTTCGCGGCAAGACGTACGAAGAATGCTTGATCATGCTCGAGTTCATGCCGTACCGTTCGTGCGAGCCGATTCTGAACGCGCTGTTCTCCGCGGCGTCGAACGCGAAGAACAACTTGGGGATGAATAAGGCGAAGTTGTACGTTTCGGAGTGCTACGCCAACGAGGGGGCGACGATGAAGCGGTTTCATCCGCGAGCGCAAGGGCGTCCGTTTCCGATTCGCAAGCGCACGTGCAGCTTGGTGCTCAAGATGAAGGAGCGCGTGGATTAAAAACTGTACAAGTATGTTACAGTTTCGTGAGTGTGGGGTGGACGTCACGACGCAGCATTTAGGAAACGCGTCGCTTAGATAAGGCTAAAGATCAATTGTTTGTATTCGCATGAAAATGCTTTACCAATGCGCGTCGCCTTCGCGTCGCCCGCTCGCCCGCTCGCGCGAATCTCCCCCCGCCCTCACTCTCGCCCCACCCTATGCCTACGCCCGAACGCTCGCCCTCGGCTCTCGCGAGCGTTCCAAACCTCAATTCCACTCATCTCCCCCCGAACGCCATCATCGTCGCCTCGTCGCCCCCGCGCGCTCGCGTCGCGACGCCTCTCGAACTCCCCCCTCCCTCTTTCCTCCCCGCGCTCGCGCATTCCTCTCACAACCGCGCTCTTCGCACTCGCTCTCACCTCTTCCCTTTCGCCTCGCGTCGTGCGATCGCCACATCAATCTCATCCGACCTCACTTTCATCACCGTGTACCAATACGCCGACGCACAAAACGTCGCTAATGCGGACGCGATCGCGACGTTCGCCGTTAAGCGCGACGAGTGACGCGCGCTGAACGCCATCGCGCGCGAGTGAAACAAAATCAATCAAATTATTTTCGTTTTCTCAACTCGTTCGCCGTCGATGTGCGACGCGAACTCGCGCGAGCGACGCGCACTGACGACGATCGACGTCGCGAGCGCGCCGGTCGCGTTTCGAGCTCGCGCGTCACTCGCGCTCGCGATCGATCGCGATCGATCGACGCGATCGCGATGATGATTCCTTTCCTCGCGATATCGACGCGTGACACGTGCGCGTGCGATGACGAGTGCGATGTCGGTGACGTGCGCTCGCGCGATCGCGCGGCGTTTTGCGCGTGAACCTCCGATCGACGCGCGAGTCGCGGTCGCGTTCGCGATCGATCGCACGGTGCGAACGACGACGCCAGGCGACGGAGGCGAACGCGCGAACGGGCGTGTGAATGCAAATACATATGATTTGTATTTCGTTCTATCGATGTCGATCGAAGCCGAGGTACGCGTTGCGAACGTGAGGTCGCGAATGGGCGATCGATCGCGCGTTGGACGATGGTGGCGGCGCGATCGAGTGGTCGCCGATGGGTGATGATGATGACGATGAATGAAGGGGGATGAACGCGATGCCGATGCGGAATGAAGACACGATATGCCGCCCCAGTCATAGACACGTTTCGGCGTGGTGATGATGGGTTGAGAAAGCGCACGAACGCGCGGTCGGACCGCGAAGGTGGGGCGCGCGAAGGAAGCGAGGGCGGGGCGCGCGAAGGCGCGCGAAGGCGCGCGCGCGGACGGAGGGCGAATGAGAGCGCGTGCGCGCGAAGTGGAAAAGGGAAATAGGATGGATATGGAGTGGAGAATGGTTTTCGAGCGGGAGATCATGAGGCGAGCGACGCGAGGCGACGACGACGATCGAATCGCGGTGACGATTGAACCGCAAACCCAGCTCGCTTTGAGCCTCGGCTTTGAAGAAGACTTGTTCCATATACACGACAATTTTCTGAGCGAATGAATCGTCGTCGTCGCGCGCGACGTCAGGGTCACGATACGCGCGATGACAGGGTGGAAAACGGGAATCGAATCGCGGTTGGAGGTTTCAGCGCTGACGGCGGTTTGTTTTGTTTTTGTTTTCGGGTCGAGCGTAGGCGCCGAGACGGGCAAATTCAATCGAAGGAGGGGGGATACTTAGTGAGCATAGGTGCGTCACGATCGATGCGTTACGTTGCGCCGATTCAGTTTCGGTTGCATTTTTTTTAAAGAACCGCGAGACGCGCGGTGGCTGTGCAAATTCCAATCGTCGTCACAGAAAATTATCGTACGGAAATGAGGATTTTCTTTCCCCAGTTGATCGAAGATGAAAAGAATATAAGAAGACCGGTCGCTAACCGGTCATACTTGCCAGTAATAGCTGATCCGTTAACGATTTCTGGACGACGATTGGATGCGCGGACGCGCGACATGACCCGGTTTTAGCATTTTTCTTATCGTTTTTCTCTCGAATTTTGTCGCGTCCGAAACGGTGAGACGAACTAGAGATGATGAAAAACATTGGTCCGTGTTTTCGAAAGTTCGCTTTATGAGACTTCAAACAAGGGTGTGACAACCCGACTTCAGATCTATCGATTTCACTGTTTTTGCTTCGCTTAAGTTGGGCACTAGACCCCGTCTGTGTCTTCTTGCCCCGTTCCCTTGAAGCTACATCGATAGACCGTACCGTTGAATCGAAGCTTCGGTTCGGTCACGCAACTGGTTTCTCGCTATCTTTTTCGGCCGCTCACCGCTGATGAGGACACAGAGACCAGACATCTCAGGTTGCGCTCATTGACCCGAATTCTGGGCTGTTACTTCAGGCAGCTGGACATGGTTTCCATCCATAGTTCGGCGTTAATCAGCCCGTACAACGACGGGCTCGCATTCTGAGCTCCGGCGGGGAGGAGATCTTACTACCTCGGCCCCAATGCGGGTAGTTCTGGAAACCGGGCTTACAAGCATGATCACCTCGCCTATGTTTTTTTTTCAGCGTTCGGATTGGTATTTATATTCAGACACTAACGAGCGTTTTTTGTTGTAGCGCGCCGCGAGAACGCGTTTGACGACGTCTCGCACGCATAGAGTACTTAATTGATTAGTCCATAGGTGCGTTCGACGACACCATCGTGACGGCGTATTCGTGCGCAAAGACACTGATTGATCAAAATGGATGGATTGCGATGATGTATAACCTCGAGGCTGTTTGTTAGTAGGCTTGGCCTGTGCGCATAACAACTTCAAAACGACTTCTCCTTTCTCTGAGCAATCCAACTTTAAAAGTCCAGATCAAGCGGCGTCATCGCGCACGACGACGTTTCCGGGACGAAATCTCGAGCCAATGATGCAGCTATTCATGTGCAGTGCAGTACGCTGCTGGGGAATCTGGATTTCCAGGCGAACCTTCCCCGACGGCAGCGTATGAGAATCCGTTCTCGGCTTGGCACAAAACTCGCGGTTCTGCCGCTGTCTGAGGCTTGTGTTTTTGTGTGGCGAATTCATCGTTCGAGCGCTAAAGCACGTTCACGAAAGATCTCACGACTGACTTTGCTCGAATTTCCCATTTGTTCCGCGCAGTTTTTAGATGGTTAGGTAGAATAGAGAAAAACGAGATTAGCGTAGCACAACGTTGACGGCGCGACGCGCGAGGCGAACGTAGGAGGAAAAGAAATGACGAAAGAAACCAGTCATTCTCACGACGGTCAACAGAGCTTCGGCGACGAAGAGATAACGGTGCTAGTACTCCGATCTTTCCCTTACGTCCGACGAGCGCGCGTTTGTAAGTGCAACAATCAAACGTCTTCGTATTACACACTCTCCGCGTGTCGTTGTCTTTACGGGCACAGCAACGAAAGCGCGGTATTTTCCCCCGTCACCGGATTTGACCCATCCGCCACCTTACACAACATCGCTTGCACATCCTTCCTCACGATCACATCCGTCCAATCACTATTCGTGATGATTGCGTCCTCCAATTGCGCGGAGCTCACGATGGCGCCGCTCAAGATCGCATTCGTAAAATTCGCCCCGGTCAAATTACACTGCCCCAAGTTCGCATTCGTCAAATTCGCATTCACAAACGTCGCGTTCGATAAATCCGCCCCGAACAGCGTCACCCCGGTCAAATTCGCATCGTTAAAATTCGCCCGCTTCAGCGACCCTTTGGTGAAATACTCTCCCGTCTGACTGAAATCTCTCCCAACGTACTCGTACCCATCGCACGAATTCGTCGCGCACTCGCTCGTCTGTGGTATCGCTCGCGCGTTTGGCGTTGCGATCTCCAGCGCGAGCGCCAACGCGAGCGCCGCGAACGTCGCTCGCTCTCGCTCGCTCTCGCGCGGCGCCGCGCGCGCTCGCTCGCTCGCTCGCTCGCTCGCGCGTCGTTTGCCCTCCCCCATCATCGTCGCCCTCGCGCGCGTCGCCCGACGTCTCGCGTGTGCTTTCATTCCAAGTTCCACCGCCCTCGTCGCGTTCGTTCGCATGGCCATCGCGCGAACGAGATCGAATCGCGCGGCGACGTGTGGACGTCCACGCGCGCGTCAGCCATCGACGTCGACCTCGCGATGGTGTATGTATACAAACTCGGACGTACGGTACGTACAGTACACGATTCGAAATCTGTATGATGGCATTGGGTCCTCGACATCGGTATATATATACATACTCGGACGTTTGGTACGTACGTCATGCTATGAAAATGGAGCAAGGACGCGTGTTCTCGCGCGCGAACGCGGCGCGGCGCGCCGATGCGCGCGCGCGTCACACCTCTGCGTGGGGTGTTTGCTTGAGTCATGACTCGTCACTCCACGACGTTCGGGAAGACGTCGTTTGGTGCGAATCGTGCGCAATCACACCACTCGAAGTCGCGATGGCGTCGACGACGAACGCGAAAAAGAACGCGAACGGGAAAATCGCGCGCGCGACGACCGCGTTGAAGGCTAGGAAAACAACGAGTGAGAAGCGAGGACGACGAGACGCACGCGCACCGAACACAGGGCGAGGACACAGACGTGGAAACGCCTCAGGAAAACGAAAAAGCGATGAAAAGTCGACGACGGCGAAGCGATCGAAGACGAATGAGATGACGAAAGAGGATTTCGAAATCGGTATGGAGGTGAGCGTGAAAGGGCCGGCGAACGCGGTGTGGTGCGCAGAAATTGTGGACGTACGCTCGCGGCGCAAGGCCCCGCTCGAGGTGAAGTGGTTCGACTCCGCGAGCGCGAGCGCGAGCGCGGGGGAGTATTCGTATTGGGATTGCATGAAGAATGATAAGGTGGAGATTAAGGTGCGTTTGAACGTTCGATGATCGTTCGCGTTGGAGTGGTCGTCGGTGGGTTGGATTGACGTTCGTCGGGTACGCGCGCAGAGCGTATTTGAAACGCACAAGAGCGGACATTTCGCGCCGCCGAAAGGGGGGCGTCTGAGTTGTACGAAGTGCAAGGAGTTGCAAACGACGTGTGCGCGTCGTTTATTTTCAGCGTATGTTCCGAATGATGTGGAATTATGAGGCCGATATCGTTCATCGTTTGAAGATGGAAACTGAATACGTTAATAATTTGATGGTTGAATGAATATGAAAAAATGAATTATACTGTACATAAATGTGCGCTCGATGAAACTATTGACGCTCTCGTCGTCGACGACGCACGCCGTGGATGAGCGACAGGTACGCGTCGAATTGATGCGTCGCGAGGTCGTCGCTTTCGAACGGATACGCCGCGCCGCATCGATACGCCGCGGCGAAGCCGCTCAAAATGGCGATCTCGTGCGTGTTCACCAGCGTATACGAACCAGCGTAGAGCGTATTTCGCTTGTTTTGAACGAATCTCCAGAACGGTACTGCGCGAGTGAGATGTCGAACAGTGTGTCCGAATTGTCTCCACCACTTCACGAGGACGATTTTACTCTTGTCGATTTCCTCCATCGTCCACTTGGATTTATCTTCGGCGGCGTTTAGAAAAATGGATTGGTACACGCGTTCGCCCGATGCGCCCTTGGCGAACGGTTGATACGCCGATAAATCAAACGACATCTCAACCTTGGACATGTCGTCGTCGTACGTCTTGATAAAGTACATATCGCTCCCGTCGTCAGCGACGTCGTAGTGCCGGCGCATGTACGCCTCGTCCCGATGCGTCACAGACACGTCGTCAAAGTATTGTATATTACCAAAGATTCTGCGCTCCATGAAGCTCGTTCCCGTGCCTGCTTTAAGCAACTGTTCGCTCACCTCGGTGTTACATGCGAAAATCACCTTATCGCATTCTTTCTCCCTCGTCTCCCCATCGATCCCGCGATACTTGACCACGCACCGACGCGCGTAGCGCTCCACGCTCGTCGCCTCGACGTCGCACATCACCTTCCCCCCGTTCGCCTCGATCGCTTCTTGAATCTTCCCATACATCTCATTAAACTTTGGAAACGCAAACATCTTCGGTGCGGCACTCATAAACGCCACTGGATCGTAATCATACAATCGCAATCGTTCATCCGTGAACACGCGAGCGAGCAACGCGCTCGATACGTTCCTCGTCTGATTCCCCGTTCCGAAAAACAACGCCGTCGTCGCGTACACCACGCGATCTCTAAATCCTTTGGAATGTCCATGCATTCTCAGCGCCAAGTCAACGGAGATAAACGCGTAGAACTTCTCGAACCGCTTGATGTTTCGCAACGTTCGCGCAAACTTTTTCACGTCATCCTTCATGGAATTAATCAACGCGCTCCGTCGCGAATTCCGCCAATTATTCTTCCCGATCCCAAAACTCACTTTCACATCGATCCAGTGCGCGTCGTCGCACGCGCACGCGTTCATCAGCGCCAGCGCGTTGGCGTAGCTTCGCGCCCCGCCCTGGACGCCGTCGTTCGCGCGAACGTCATCGAACAGCGTCGATGTCGTCGCCACGCCGCCGAGAAGCGACGCGCGGTCGATTAACGTCACATCGAACGACGGCGAGCGCGTCAGCGCGTACGCCGCGGCACTTCCCGCGGCACCGCCGCCGATGATGATGATTCTCATCAGCGCTCGCTCATGCGCCGCCACGGTGTGACGATCGATCGAACGGATCGAACGGATCGATCGATCGATCGATCGAATCGCGATGGAGGACGACGATGGGCGCGAGAATCCGCGCGATGTAACGCGCTCTGGAGACATTCACATCGCGAGCGCGTGCGAGGCGAGCGCGGGGAATCCGAACAAAAAGCGCATGGTGGCGCTGTCGTTCGCGTACGTCGGCGCCGGGTACGCCGGGATGCAGCGGAATCCGGGGGTGGTGACGATCGAAGGCGAACTCGAGCGCGCGATCGTTTCCGCGGGGGGGATATCGAGCGCGAACGCTGGGGATTTCAATAAGGTGGCGTGGACGCGCGCGGCGCGGACGGATAAAGGGGTGAGCGCGGTGGGGCAAGTCATCGCGTGTCGGATGGTTTTAGAGCCGCCGGGGATGTTGGAGCGGATTAACGCGGCTTTGCCGGGGAATTTTGAAGTGTTTGGGATCGATCGCGTCACCGGAGGGTTCAATGCGAAGACGATGTGCGATCGGAGGAGGTACGAGTACGTGATACCGACGTGGGCGTTCGATCCGAGCGTCGGGCGGAGAGGAGGAACGGGCGACGAAGAGGGTGGGAAGTTTGTGTTCACGGAAGAGACACGCGCGAGGATTTCTTCGGTTTTGGCGAATTATTGCGGCACGCATAATTTTCATAATTACACCGTCAAGGTGAAGCCAACAGATTCGCAGGCGAAGCGTTATATTTTGAGTTTTGATTGTTCCGAACCATTTATGGTCGACGGCGAGGAGTTTGTGCGGTGCACTGTTCTTGGACAGTCGTTCATGTTGCATCAGATTCGCAAGCTGATTGGAATGATGCTTGCCGTCGTTCGTGGAGAGCTGACGGAAGATGACCAAAAGTTTGCGCTGCTGTCGCACAAGTTTGCTCCGACGCCCATGGCACCGGAACTCGGATTGTTTTTGTGCGAGTGCATCTACAAGGCATACAACGACAAGTTTGGTAGCATCCACGAGTCCTTGGAGTTGACCAAATACGCGGACAGGGTCGAAAAGTTCAAAAACAAGTTCGTATACGCGCACATTGCGAAGCAAGAGCGTGAGGAGAATACGATGAGGGATTGGATTCGCGACGTGCTGCAAAGCGGTATTCAGCTGCGCTTGGCGTTTGATGCCAGCATGGCAACTTCAGTTGCAGCTGGAGAAAAATTAGATGCGAGCCGCGTGGGGTTGCGGCAAAACAAGAGGAAGAACAGTGATGTGTCGATGAAAGTGGAAGATACCGTTTCTACGGCGGCCGCTCAGTCTTTTGACGTAGCTTTGGCTGCCGCCGCGGAGCGGGCAAAGACGCGAAAAGTTGACGAATCACAGGACGAGCGGCGCTATCACAAACCTCCGTCAGTGGGGCCAGCGATTTCGAAGCCCGCAACGAACGCGATTCCTACGGACGAACTTTCTGAATAGAGCGTGCAATATTATTAAAGATAAGGATAAACCACGCTAAACTCTCAATCTTAACTTCAACTTCACAATCTGAACAATACAGACTAAAATAAAATTCTGACCTCACGAGCGAGGAATACATTCGTCACAAACGAAAAGACAATTCTGCAAATTCGCTGTCTGACATGGGCTCCGATTGCTAAACTCTCAATCTTAACTTCAACTTCACAATCTGAACAATACAGACTAAAATAAAATTCTGACCTCACGAGCGAGGAATACATTCGTCACAAACGAAAAGACAATTCTGCAAATTCGCTGTCTGACATGGGCTCCGATTGTGTGTACGTCGCATCACCATCGGAAAAATACCCGTTTTCCCCGTTTTCACTCCCAACTAACGACGATGGTCTCACCGGTCTAACGTTCGTGCCATCGTCTCTGAACGCCATCAAATAGTCGCCGTTTTCACTCCCAAGTAACGACGATGGTCTCACCGGTCTAACGTTCGTGCCATCGTCTCTGAACGCCATCAAATAGTCGCGTTCTTGTTGCGCTAGATGTCTCTGGAGCGCGCTATGTGGTTGCGTACCGTCGACATTGAATCGAAAATTCATAGGCGTCGCAAAATAGTCCACGGATTCAACGTCAGCAGACGTTTGATCCGCAGGTTGTCCATCATCGAATGAGCGCTCGCTCATCGTGTCGGCGGGTGTGGGTGCTACCACCCTCGAGCGCGTCGAAAATCCGTAATAGTAATCATCGTCATCGTCGACACCGTCATTTTCTTCTATAGAACCATCGTCATAACTCTCGGCGATGACTTTGGCTTCGCTCTCGGCCATTTCCTTCCCGTCGTACACGGCGGCGCCAAATCTACTTGTGCCCAAGAAAGCGTTGGCATCCACTGGACGAGAAGCGTCGTCGTCATCACTCGCCTCGCGATCAGCCTTCGAAGCCAGCGCCGCACATTCTCGATTTTCCTTGACTTGATCGACGGTTTTTCGAAACGCGGCCAAACCAATCGACTTCTTTGGATTCGACTCAGCAGTGCGCTCAGATTCATTCAACGAGTTTTCCTTGGATGAACCCCGCGAACCTATGACTTTAACGAGTTTCGAAAACTGCGTGGCCCGTAATCGTTGCGCCGTTTGGTCTTTCCATGACAGTGTCTTCGGTTCTTCATACAGTGCACCTCCAGGCTCCCGCGCCTTGACCGCTTTGAGCTTGATTTTGAGCGCCAATTTTCTGAGCTGAATTGTGTGTTTAATGATTTCGACAACCTCAGCGTGATCGTACAGACCCTCCGCGTCAGATGATACGGTGAAGCGCTCAAGAATAATAGCGACAAATAGATTTCCGAGCAAAAAGAGTGTAATCAAAATAAGGAAAATGAAGAACACAATGGCGGCGTAATTGTAGCTGCAATTGATGCTAGACTCTGGTACGAATGGAGGTTTCGTACGTAAGCACGCTTCCGTTAGATATACTTCGGCGAATGTGCCGACCCAACCGCCTGTGTAGACCGCAAACAACGATACCATGGCGCTGCCGAAAGTTTCAAAGTTTGCATACTTGCTCAGTACGCCACCCTCGTATGGACCCGTGTAACCGCCAAATAATGCGACGCCGCAAATAGCGAATGAAAACAAAACCAAAAGTGAAAGCGCGGCGACATTGAGCACGCCCGGCAGGGACATTATAAATGTGTTAAATAGCGAACGTAAACCAGAATGCGCTTTGACGAGCTTCAGCAAACGCAAAAGTCGAAAAAGTTGTAGGTACTCGAACACGCTGGCGCCGAGGTTGGCGCCCTGCCCGATTGCTTGTATTATGGCGACGAAGACCACGAAAGCATCGAGCCAGTTCCAGTATACCGCAAAGTATCGCCTGAACCCTTGTGCCATCAAAAGCAGGATCATTTCCAAAGCGTAAATCGCAGTGAAACCGATCGAGAGGTAAAAGTGCGCGTCTTCAGCCTCTTGACTCATGTTCACTGTTTGTGTCAAAAGCTCAATCACGTTTGCGGATACGACAAATAACATGACGTAGTCAAAGATCTTCTGCTTGCACACTAGATGCGCAGAGTTTCGTAAGCGAGACCATATGTCTTTACGCGCCGAAGGCGAGATGTAACGCCAGGATTCTTCATCTTTCGCAGATGCGCGCAGTAACGCTTGTTGCCACCGACGTTGCGAAGGGGTGACAAATGTAAGCTTATCATCCACCGTCATCTTGTTAAAGTTGTCAATCAAAGCCGTCACTAGCAAATTCATCCAGAAAAAATTACCAAACGCAACCGTAGCCACGAAATAGAACGCCGAAAACTGATTAGCATTCGCTTGCAGCCCCGTGCCGGTTCCTGTGATGTCCATGGCGACCCACATGATTTCCTGCCAGTCATCGCCCACGTGGAGCATAAATGTTGATAACAGCGCAGCCCCAAAGTTGTCGAAATTAAATCTCGCGTTTCTCCAGACTCCACCCGCAGCTTGACACGTCGCTTTGGTGGCGTAATCGCGCGCACTCTCAACAAGGTAGCACGACCACATTTTCCCCATGAAAAGTTCCATACCGAGCAAAGCAAATATTGACATCGAAACTATACCAAGAAGTAAGACATAGCTCACCGCTGGAATGGCAGCTATTATCGTCATAATTATCAACCGAAGCCCCGGCAAACGTCTGATTGACCGCAGCGGACGCAAGATTCGTAAAAGCCGTAATGATCTAACCGCACCGCCGCTGCCGCCGACGACCAGCGTGACCACAGATGTCAGGACAACAAAAAGATCCAGTACGTTGAATGCGTTACGAATATACGCCGTTCGTTTCTTGTACAATCCGAGCGCAAACAACTTCAACAGTAGTTCGACACCAAAGATCGCGGTGGAGATGATTTCGATGAGTTTATAAACCTTTGCAGTCTTTGATCCGTCGCTCGGCCACGTATGCGTTTCCGTTGCCAGTAGGATACTACCAGAGATAATGATTAGGAGAATGAAATTCTCAACCCAGCGATGCGTGATAAACGCGTAAACACGTTGCTTGTATCTCTCCATCGGGATTGAAGTGTCAAACGTGGGGATCATGTCGCCGTCGCTCGTGATGATAACGCCCGGTATTTCGTTCGATTGCTGCACAACGTGAATTTTGGGACCAAATACGGCTTGTGCCCACGGACCGGCGAGTTCAGGATTTTCATTTCCTTCATCTGTTTTCGTTGCATAACTGTCTGATTTGCGCCCATTTGCTTTCTTCAAAGTATCAATCACTGAATCTCGGAAAATCTTGCCATCTATAGAATCCTTGCTGAGTGGCGGTGTCAAACGCAAACGCGCCGCTTCAAGAGCGTGCTCAGACATCGTCAAAGTTCGCCCAGGTTCTACTTGCATGAAATCGATTGAAATGAGAAAGATTCGAACGGCGTTGACATCGTCTTCGCCATTTTTCCGCGCGCGACGCGCCTTCGCCTCGGCGAGTTTGCCACGGCGCACCGGAGACGACATCCCTTTAGTATCTTTGGCGTACTGTTCGAGAGACTGAGAACTCATTGGCCACTCCGTAATGTTACCATCGTCGTTGTCCTCTTCTAACCTTCTCGTCGACTCGTTCGCTCTTCCATCAAGTGCGTTGTCCTTCATGTGTTTTACTTTCGGGAACGCACTTTCAGTGACTTTTATATCTTCCTTCACAGCGTTAAGAACGTCGCCTCGACGCATAAACTTTGAGTCTTTGTTCTTCGCACCCGATTTCATCGCCGCCAAAGCAAATGTTGCGTTCTGCAGGATGCGTTTCAGCCGTCCGTCTTTTGATAAAATCCTAGTCTCTGCGCGCTCGATTGCTTCCTTGAGTCGCATCTCCTCCACTTCCTTGTGCTGCATTTTATCGTCTTCGACTTCAATCAACGAACATGAATCGATCAAAATACCTAAAACGAGGGACAGAATGATCGTTGAGACGAAAATCCAACAGATCGTGTATAAGATGATCCAGTTGCTACCGTACGCAACCATCGTACTCCAAGCGACAGAGAACGAATCTTCGCCAGTGGAGATGATGAACAACGTCAGCGCGCTTCTCAAAAAGTTTCTGAAGGTTTCGTGCGCTTCATCTAAGGTACCTAGCCCACTAAAGAGCTGGAATCCAAATATGGCGAAAATTACTGTGAGAATAAGCCAGACTATTAGAAATGGCCACATATCTTTCAACCCCAGCATCGCGCTGGCAACGATTTTCCTGAGCTCGCGATTTTGTCGAATCACTCTCATCGTTCGAAACGCTCGAAAGATTCGTAGAATACGCAGAAACGATAAAGAAAACCCTTGTGATGCCGCGATCGTGCTCACTACGCCAGTGACGACGATAAAACCGTCCACCCAGTTCTCTTTCAAGCGCCAGTAACCTCGAAACCCGCTTCCGATATGTTTTATAACCATTTCCAGTACGAAGAAGGAGAGAAAAATGACCTCTAGAATCGTTGTCGCGGCAGTAAACCCATCTATTTGATTGTGGTGTTGAGCCATCATCAAAATCGTGTTAAGCACGATGAGCGTGGTGATAAAATTATTAAACCATGGCATCGAGACGACGTACAAGCACAACAGGCGAAATGCATTCGTCGGTAAATCTCGAACTTCCACGCCCGAGCTTACCGCATCCGCGGGATTTTCTTCTTCAGGATTCTTGGCGGGATCCCGATCCGCTGCTGCCGTGTGTTCTTGAACGGAATCCATCGATTCTTGAAGCACTTCTTCTTCATCTCGCACATTCATTTGCGTGAGCGTCGCACAAATCACCGAAGTGAACAGTTCCATGACGAAAAAGCCACCGATGACGACGACGAACCCAAACCAAATCAACGAAGGTGCGAATCCGACGGCGTACGACAGCTCATTTAATAGCTCGTTCCACCCATCTATGGTCATAGCGTTGAGAGCTATGATCCCCGCTCGACCGGCGTTGTCAAAGTTCAAATACCCGTCGTGTGCGTCGACCCTCGAATCGCAACAGTACTCGGTCGCACTTCTATTCGTATACTCCTGCGTGTACACGCACGAACTGGCGTAGTGGTCCGGGTACGTCCCCGGCGAGCCGACGCTTTCGTCACCCAACCACTCCTCCTCGAGAGTCGCGCAAATTTCCCTCGCGCTCCCGCTCGGGAACACAAAGGTTTCGTTGAGCGCCTGTTCCTCGGGAACAGTGTACCATCTAGTGCTCGTCCTCCCGCCGAAAAGTGTCACCGCCGCGATGGCGAACACGATGATGAACCACAGAAAAAACAACCCGACGTCGCCCAAAAGCGGGAGCGCCCGCGCCATCGTTCGAATCACCAATCGCCCGCTCCTATACTTGGCAAACATCCTTAACGGCTGAAGCGCGCGCAACAGCCGCAACACGGTGAGATGCCCACTCGCGATCGGCGCTAGAATGATGCTCAGCGTCACCAACAAGAAATCAAACTGATTCCACGGCGACTTCAAGTACGCTCCCTCGCCGAACGCGAACCCTTGCGCGATCACCTTCATCACGCACTCCAACGCGAAAACTGCGATCGTGGCGTACCCAAAATACGTCACCCACGCCTCTTCGGCGGTTCCATCCCGTTTCGGCGCCACCACCGCCGCCGTCGCCGCCGACGCCGCCATGGTCGCCGCTATGAAAATCGTAAACACCGTCGACGAAACGATCGCGCGACACCAAACGCGCGCGACGTTCGTCGAATCAAACATCATCAAACTTCGTTCGCTCGTTCGCGCGCGCTCGATCGCGCGCTCGAACGCGCGGCGTTTGCGCGTCTCCCTCGGTTCGGCCGCCGCGTTCGCGCGCGCGTCCGAAGCGCTCGCCGGCGACTTCGAGCTCATCGCGCGTTCGTACGCCTTCCCTCGCGACGTCGACGCGAGGGTGAAATCCATCGTCACCGATCGCTCATTTACTGTTTCACGTTCAAGACGCGTTCGTTTTGACGCTTCCTTCGTCCGTAGGTCGAAAGTTGAGCTGAGCTGAGCTGCGCTGAGCTCGTGATACACCACGAGCGGGATGGCGTTCAAGAGACGTCATCATCCGACGCGTTCTGCGCGACGACGACTTGAGGGGCGACGTGAGATGTCGCGCAAGCACTTGACGGACGAACAGCTCGCGCGCGAATGGCCGTACTTGACCCGAGCGCAAGTGAAAGAGTTTAAAGAAGCGTTTGATATCTTCGACGTGGACGGCGGCGGGACGATCACCGCGGATGAGCTCGGGGACGTCATGCGATCGCTCGGACAGAAACCGAGCAAAGAACTGTTAGAGGAAATGGTGCGAGAAATCGACGCCGATGGCGACGGGGCGATCGATTTCCCGGAGTTCTTGACGATGATGCTGAGGAAGATGAACGAAGGGGACCCGGAGAAGGAGCTGCGGGACGTGTTCATGGTGTTTGATAAAGATAAGAGCGGGACGATCAGCGCGGATGAGTTACGAACGGTGATGAAGGTGATCGGGGAGAAAGTCACGGAGCAAGAGATCGAGGATGCGATTCGATTGGCGGATACCACCGGGGACGGCGAGGTGGATTACGATGAATTTATACACTTTGTGTTGCACGATTAGCGACGACGAGGCGAATGCGAATTCGTGCGTCTATGAGGAGGAATGTATCACTACCAGTCGTTGCTAATCTGTACTATGTTATAATATGTTTCTATTCGTACTACTGCGGCTATGTTTAAGGTTTGCGATTGTCGCCGTAAAGCGCTCGAGCGTTCGCGACGTCTTCGGCGAATTGTCGCGGCATGAATCCGAGGAATAATAACCACCACGCCGCGATGGGAACGCTCACCAGGGCGCTGCAATACCAAGGAAGATGCGCGATTTGCGTCGGAAACGCGACTATCGCTGATCCCGTGGCGACGATCGTCCACGGTTGGCACCACGGCGGCTTCGTAGCCCACACGTTCGCCGGGTCTGAAGGGTGCTCGCGGAGCAAGTCGATGATTTCGCGCGGCGGCGTCGGTCGATTGGACCCGGAAGACGCTCGCAGGGACGTGCGAGAGCGTCGATGGGCGCATCCGCGCGCGCCCATGGGTGTCGAGAGTTGAAGCCTGAGCATGGCGAAGAATGAGGTCGCGCGCCGTCCCGCGCGGCGTCGAAACGTTTCGACTTGTTCTAAATGTGTTGCAATTGTGGTGGTTAATACTGACGGCGCTGCTTGCCGTTGCCGCCAGGCCCACGTCGGGCGTGTTGCGCGCCGCCACCCGCGAAATCTCGTCTCGGCATCGGACCGGGCCCCGGGCCTTCACGGCCGGCGAAATCCCGTCTCGGCATCGGACCGACTCCCGGGCCTTCGCGGCTTTCGCGTCGGTACTTTTCAATGTCGCCTACGCAGCGGAAACATATATCTTTGAGCTCTAGCACGCTCGCGCGCACGCCTTCGCTCGGGAAATCTCGCACACCGTTCACAGTATTACCGACGACGTAGCTCAGTAAACCGCTCGCGATAGCTAAATTTTCCTCCCACGAGGAGTTGTGCGCGACGTCGAGGACGATGTCTGCGATGCGAGCGGGCACCAACTTGGGCGATGTGTGCGCTAACAATACCAGTGACTTCCCGCCAGTTGGCGCGGGAGGAGGCGGAGGTGTCGCTGGATGCCTATCGTCCACCATCGCCGCCTCGGCGCGCGGCGGCTCGTCTCGCTGACGCTTGGTCCCGGCGCTCGCGTCGTTCGCGGCGACCGCTGCGTACGACGCCCCCGCGACGACCGCCCCCGTGGGCGTTCCCTCTATCGGTACCTTCCTCCATCGGTACCTTCCTCCATCGGTACCTTCCTCCATCGGTACCGGCGAGTTCGACGTCACGGGAACGACCACCGGCGCGCTCGCCGGCGCTGGAATTTCCCAATCCAACGGTTGCGGGCCGCCGTCGACGAGCGCGCGCTCAAACGGCGCCTTCAACGCCGCATAATTCGGCTTTTCTCCATACTTCAATGTCCGTATGATCCGCGCGAACGAATCCACCGCCTCTGGACACTCCATCGTGGTGAATAACCTCGACGGCGCGCTCAAGCACGCTCGTTTCATCTCCGCGATTTCCGGCTTGCTCAAAGTCGCGCCCTCCGCTTTCCACGGCAGCACGCCTTCGATCGCCTCCGCGATCACGTACAGCGTCGAAAACAAATCATCCCTCGCGCTCTGTTCTTTCCCTTCGTGCGCGTATACGCTCGCATACGTCGTCGTCCCGCGAAACGTCGCATCCTTCCTCTCCGGAATCGCGTTCCCGTCGTCATCCACAAACTTTCGCGCCAACCCGAAATCGATCAAATACACCTCTCTTTCAGCGCCGTCGCCGACCCCGACGCACACGTTCCCGGGTTTAATATCTCTATGCACGTATCCCTCATTATGTAACGTCTCCAACGCTTCGATCATCGCTATCGCTAACGCGCTCGCCGTCGCGAGCGACAGTCGTCCGTTCGCCCGTCGCGAGCGCGCCTCCGCGACGGTTTCCCCGACCAACTCCATCGCTATGTACGGCTTCCCTTCGTGCGAAGATTCGCTTAACAACTTACAGAAATGTTTCTTCCCGTGCAAAGCGCGCATGACTTTCGCCTCGCGAGCGCACGTTCGCGGGGCGCTTTCGATCTTGATCGCGCACGCGTTGAGCGTCGCGTCGTCGCTCGCGCGGTCGCGCGCGTAGTACACCTCCGCGAATTGACCTCGGCCGATTTTGTGCGTCACTGTGAAACGAAAATCAGGTTCGAGCGCGGTTTGCGGTTTAAGTAACCCCGTGGTGAAGGCGAACGGGGTTGAAGATGTCATGGAAGGGAGTTCGAGGTGACGTGTGCGGGACGGCGACGAGCGAGCGAGCGAGCGAGCGAGGCGAAACGAGCGAGACTTACGGATGAAAGGCGACAGCGATGGTTGGAATGCCAATGGGAAAGATGCAACTAGGATGACAATTGGAAACAATGAGGGGAAGGAGAAATCTACGCATCGGAGTCGCGTCTGGCGCGAGGCTGGATGTCGTCGTCGTCGTCGTCGTCGTCGTCTTCGTCTTCGTCGTCGTCGGCGGCGAGCGACGTGCTTCGAACGAGTCGCACGCGACCGCCGTAGGTCGACGCCCGTTCGGAGGCTTCTTTTAATTGCGTGGCGAACGCGAAGGTGACGGTGACACAGAGAAGGCCGAGAAGGAAGGCGAATGGGGCGCCGCCGCGTTTGGGCGTTTGACGCCACACGTACGTCCCGCTTCGCGTGCGAAGGATGATGTCGGTCAAGCCATCGCCGTCGACGTCTCGAGCGACGAGCGCGGACGTTGGAGGCGCCGTGAGGTCGATCGTCGGCGCCGCGCGGCGTCCTTTGGCGTCGACGAAAACGATGCTCCGTTCGCCGACGGCGGCGGCGAAATCGACGTACCCACCGACTCGCGCGGGGAAAGCCGTGAGCGAGGGAACGACGACGCCATCGTCGTGCCAACTCGCGGCTGTGTTGAGTTGCCATCGCTTTCGCGCGCCGTCTCGCATGTTGTAGCACGTCAAGTCGCCGCGATTATTCAGAAATATCGCGTCCCGTCCCATGGCGTCGAGCGGTCGGGCGAGCTCGGCGGCTGTTTCGGGCAAACGCCGAAGCGAAACCGGTGGGACGACGTGGACGTGGCGATGGTCGAATCCCGCTTCGATCGCCGCGCGATGTCCGTGCATGCCGCTCCCGCCTCGACAAATCGATGCGCTCAGCACGCGCTCGCGCTCGCCTCGCGCGCCGGTGGTGGTCACCGTCGCCCAGCACTGCGGGACGTTTTCCGCGCGCGAATGCCATCCGTGCGCTTCGACGTGATCGACGACACCATCGCCGTCTAAATCTACGTGCAGTCCTGGACTCGCGAGATCCATCGCACAGATTCGCCGGCCTGAATATAAATGTAGAACGTCGACGCCGTCGGCGTGGTGCGAGACGACGACGTTGGGCGGCTCTTCTTTTCGCACGCGAAAAGGCACTCGCTTCACCGCGGTCTTCGGCGCGCCGTGTAATGTCTCCACTACGCGACTCAGCGCGCGCGCGACGCCCGTCGGGAGCGCCACGTTCTGTTTCATCACCTTGAGCGACGAAAGCGACTTTTTCCGTCGTCGCTCGTCGTCGTCGTCTCGTTTGACTCTCGCGTCGTCTCGTCGAAAATGCGCCAACGACATCGTCGTATCGCCCTCGTCGCGCCAAAAGTGCGGCAATCCATCGCGCACGGCGCTCGTTTTAAACTCTCGACACGCTCGCTCGCTCGCGTCGCCCGAAGCTTCGTCGCCGTCGATCGTCGGCCGACTCGAGCGACCGACTCGCGAGAGCGTTTCCCCGTCGTTCCCAATCCATCGCCGATCCCCTGTGGCGCCTTCAAAGGCGATATACTCCATCTCTCCACTAAACTTCCCCGAAAACCCGCCCAGAAGTTCATCCTCCGTCGCGTTCGCGTATTCGTCGCGTCTCCGCCGCCGCTCGACCCGCGCGCCGACGACGACCAATCCGATGTCGTTCTCGCGAACGCGCGCTCGAGTGATCGCGATCGACGCTTCCCTCACGACCACTTCGTTTTCTTCCAATTCCTTTCCCTCCCTCGGCGCGCTCGTCATGAAATCGTCTCCCGCGCCTCGCGTCGTCCACAGCGCGTCCAACGTCGCCGCGTCGTAGCACGCGCACCGAAAATCGCTCGTCACGATCACGATCACCGATCGATCGCGCGCGATCGCCCCGACGTTCAACGACGTCACGTTCCGTTTGAAGAAATCTTTCCTTTGCGCGTCATTTCCCGAAGCGCCACCGATCGCGTTGACGGAGACGCGCTTGGCGACTCGAGCGATTCGCGTAGCGCGCGTCTTCGGCTTTCTTCGCGTCGTCCCTTTCCTTTGGTTGCTCCTCCATCCACGCCTTCTATAGTCCTCCTCCTCCTCCTCGTCGTCGTTGGCGAGTACGACATCGACGACGTCGTCGTCATCATCACCACCGATGACGGTGGTGATCGCGATCGCGCGCGCGCGCCCGGCGCCGAGCTCGACGCGCGTCACCGCCGCGTCGTCGCCGAGCGCGACGCGCGCCACCAACGTCATCGCGAACGACCAACGCGCGCTCGTGGATAGCATGGCGTTCAACGCTAACGTCAACGCTAACGCCACGATCGCGACGTCGCGTGAGGTGATGAACGTCATCGCTCGATGGTAATGAATTCTGAGCTCGCGCGTGAGCTCGCGCGCGAGCTCAGAGTGGAATGCGCTCACCTAAGGGCGTTCATTCGGCGTCGCCCGTCGACAAACGATGGACGATGACATCGATATGATGTTTCCCGCCCGTGCGAGCGCGCGTGCGAACGGAGTGAAGCGTGATGATGTGACCGATGGACGCGTGATGATGGGTCCACGTCACACATCCATCGCGAGTCAAGAGACATAGAATGCGTGGTGATGAACGCCAACGCGAATGATTTCACGGCCATGAAACGACGACACGAGATGTGTCATCACTTCGTTCGATCGCCAGATGTCGTAATTCGATATCGAACGATCGCGATGATGATGATTTTTGATGATGATGACCAACATGATGAATCCACACATCATGACGCGCGATTCCCCGCTTTCGCGCATTCGTTCGCGTTCGAATTCCCGTTCATCGTCTCACACGCATTCGCTTTCGTCGAGCTCGAGCTCGCGCGGTGACGTCTTCGATGGCGCTCGGCGTGCGACAAAGCGCGCGCGTCGCGTTCGGGCGCGCCCGAGCGCGAGCGCGTCGAGCGCGGATGGCTCGGATGACGACGTCCATGGAAACATTTCGAGAGGTTTGAGTTCATCGCGCGCGAGCGAACGCGTGAACGACGGGAAGGACGACGAGGAAGACGACGACTACGGGTTGGGCGATAAGGACGAAGGAGAGAAACGGTTTGAGTTCGACGCGCGCGCTCGCGCTCGCGCGACGGAGACGGCGACGGCGAGCGACGACGAACCGAGAGAAGACCCGGCGGAAGTCGCGGCGAGGAACGAACGGAATCGCGCGCCGAGCGAACGCGAACGCGAGAGAGAGAGAGAGAGAGTAGAAGCGCGCGAGCGCGCGGAACGAGAGGCGAACGCGTTGGTGACGCGCGCGATCGAGTGTCCGCGAAGCATGGTTGGGCGAATCATCGGTAAGGGCGGGGAGACGATAAAGTCATTGCAAGCGCAGAGTGGCGCGCACGTGAGCATCGATCAAAGTTCGAATGACGATGAACCGAGGAAGATCATCATCGCCGGGGCGTTGAGAAGCGTGGACACGGCGTGCGCGTTGGTGGAGAATTTATTACTCGGCACCGGACCGGGGAGCGGGATGCTCGTCGCTCCGGGGCAGATTTCAAAGCTGTACGAGTGCCCGAAAGAGGCGGTGGGGAAATTGATCGGGCGGGGGGGGGAGACGATTCGAGGGATACAAATGGCCACGGGCGCGCGATTGCAAATCGATCAAACGAGGTCGCCGTGTCAGGTGGTGATGGCGGGTTCGGAGGCGTGCGTGGAGGCGTGCGTTCGAGTGGTGAAAGAAATCATCGAAGGTGGATCCACCGCGCTTTTCAACGAGTACGCGCGCGGTGGACAAGGTTTTGGTGGACAAGGGTACGGCGCGGCGACGACGCCGACGATGTGGTCTGGGTACGGCGGCGTCGCTTCCGGCGGGGCGTACGCGCCGCCGGCGGCGTATAGCCACGCCGCGTACGCGCAGATGTACGCCGCGCACACGCAACACTACGCCGCCGTCGCAGCGCCGCAGGTCGTCGCAACGCCCATCTGGCGCGCCGTGGATGACGGTAAAGGGAACACGTACTACTACAACACCTTGACCGGGGTGTCGCAGTGGGAAAAACCGTGACGTCGCCGGAGCGTCGCTCGCGCCGCCGAAGCGCGCGATCTCATTCCTTTCGTCTTTGCGTTCACCAATCATCATCACATCACATCCCTTTGCCCTTCATTCCCTCATATTCTCATCTTCCATTCTCGTTGTCTTCAATCATTCCTATCATACGATCCGCGTCTCGTCGCCCGCCGTCCCGCCGACGTCCGCGCCCGCGTCGCTCGCTCGCGTCGCGTCTCACCCCCACTCGTCGTCGCGCGCTTGCTCGCCTTCGCGCGCGCCTTCGCGCGTGCGCACGCGCGCGCGTTTGTTTCGGCGAATGCCACTATCATCTCCAACGACGTCGTCACGCGCGTTCGCGTCGTCCGCGGCTCGCGCGTCGCCCGCGGCTCGCGCGTCGCGAGCTCGCTCGCGAGCTCGCTCGCGAAGCGCGCCTCACGCGTCGCGCACGAGCGAGCGCGCGGTGATTTATTGGGACGTCGATAACGTTCGACCACAAAATGGATGCGAGGTGCGCTCGCGTCGCGACGACGCGCTGGGTTTTTTTTGTGTCCCTCTCGCCCGGCTTACCAGCTCCGCGTTCGCGTCTCGCATGAACGAGCGAGTTAAACGGCTGGGCAACATGGATGACGCTCGAGAGCTTGGACGGTCGCGCGCGTTGCGCTACGCGCGCGATGAATGAGCTTGGAGCGCGACATTTTTTTTATTCGACATCGCGCGCGCGAACGCGAAGGCGCTTTTCATGGAAACGATGACGGATGCGAAACGAGCGGGACTAACCCGACGGGCGAGCTCGCGGTTTGGAACGGTCATTCGCGCGACGAGCGAACGCACGACGGGTGAAGGCGAACTGGGGAAAAGGTTTTTGATTGATAATTTTGAGCGGTTTTCTTTCGCAGGCGATTTGGGCGGCGCGAATCGCGGGGATTGGGAAGAGATACGCGTCGCGCGTACACGAAGTTCGAGCGTACGCCAACGACGCGACGCTCGGGCGGGATGGATTTCGTGAGCGTCTGGCGCGCGCGGGCGTGCGCGTGGTGGAAGCGTCGTCGGCGAAAGAGGCGGCAGATGAGCAGTTAATTTCAGACATGTACGCTTTGGCGCGAGATCAGGCGAATCCGTCGTCGTGGGTCGTCATCGTCGTTTCGCGGGACGAACGGCTCGCCCGCGGGATTCAGCTCGCCAGAGACCGCGGCGTATTCACCGTCGCCGTGGGGGATTTTTTGAGCGCCGTGCACCGACCTCAGTTTACCGCTCTTCGCGAGCGCGATGGTGATTGCGGAATGACGGAGAGTTATGTCACCGCGCTCGCCGCCGTCGCCGCGAACGGTACGACGCACAAAAAGTCAAAGCTCGCCGGGACGGCGCACGAAACGTTGATTTGGGACCCGCGACGGTTATTCGCCGTGACCAAAGCCGAGCTCGCCGCGCACGACAAGGTGTTCACGGCGAACGAATTCGGAGTCCCGATCGCCGCTCCGGGGCAATGCGTCGCGACGTGGACGTACGGCGCCGTCGAGCCTTGGACCGACGTCGATTAAACGGGGAAAGCCGCGTTCGCGACGCTCGCGTACTCTTTCATAATATCTCTGTACTAATAGCGCGAAATCATTGTCGTATTACACTCTGTTTCAAAACACATCCTCGAATGACGCTCTGTTCCCGTCTCCGTCGCGTCGCTCGCCTTTTCACCGCCTCCTCTTTCTTCGCCGACTCCGTCGCTCGCTCGTCCGAACGCTTCGCTTCGGTCACCGAAGTTCATACACCCCCAACGCCGGTCCGACGAACCGAAAGACGACCCACGCGAACGCTATCGCTGCCGCGCCGTACAACGACGCTTGATTCATCCAATACATCCATCCTTTCTCGCCCGTCCATAAAACCCACGCGCGCTTGGCGACGGGCGACGCGTCCCACTCGTCGGGGTCGCCCTCCCACGAGCTCAGCATCCCGTTCGCCCCGGCGCGCACGCGAGAGTTTTTCGCGGCGGTGTCGAAATATCCAAACGCTGGGTTTTTCCCTTTATTCCCCGTCGTCGTCGGCGCCGAGCGCGCGTCCGTGCGGTCCTTGCCCCCGGGCGCGCCCGCGCGTTTGTTCTTCAGACGAGACTCCAAAGCCTCGATCGATTCATCGTCCGCGCTCGACGCGCGAACGACCGCGCGCGAAGGTCGGGGCGATGAAAGACGTAACACACGCGCGCGAGCGCGCGAATGCGCGAGCGTGCTCGCGAGCGTGCGCATGGTGACGCGCTGAGATTTGACGCCGGGACGGCGACGAACGACGCCGATGGGCTACGTAGACGTACAAGCTAGGATTAGGAGCTAGGAATGCGTCGCGAGTTGCGGCGAAGCGGCGAGACGCGCGCGAAGTTCGCTCTCTCGCGCGCACGCGTCTTTGAACTGCTTGACGAGGGATAAGTATTGGCGTTGCTGTCGCTGCGCTTCGGCGAGCTCGTCGCGGATGTCGTCCGCGACGGTTTGCTCAGATTTGAGCTTTTCGTCGACGCGCTTGATGTTGGCGACGACGCCGTCTTGAATGGACGCCAGCGCACTTACGAGGGATGATTTCCCAGACACGCTCTCCATCGCGGGTTGTACTTGCGTTTGTAACGAGTTGAGGAGAGAGATTTCTTTTTGGAGGTACTTTTTCGTGTCCGCGAGGACGTTGTACGCCGCAAAGTACGTCTTTGTCTCCTTCAATTTGCCCTGCACGGTGTCATAAAGTTCGGCAAATCGACGCTCGTACTGAATAAGTTCCGGTCTCGTTGGAATATCGTCGAGTTTTCGACCGAGGAGAGCCACCGCGCGGCTGCGCTTGCTCAACATGGCGCGCTCGCTTTCAAACTTTTCTCGTTCGCGCGAGTGCGTCGCGTCGACGTCGTCGATTTGCGCGCGCTCTTCCGCGCTCAACGTGTGCTCGCCCCCACTCTCGATTTGATCTCTCAGCGCCGCCATGCGCTTTTTGCACTCAGCCTTGAACGCTTTTTCGTCAACCTTGGAGTTGGACGCACGCTGAATCAATCCCATGATGCGCGCCACGGCTTCGCGCTGCGTCTCATCTTGCACCGCGTCCTTCAACTTTTGCGTCTCTTCGACGCACTTTTCATTGTAAGACGTCACCTTTTCTAACTCCGCGATCGCAGCTTCGACTTCAGCGCCCGCGGTTTCGCCGCGCGCGCGCGCTTCTTCCGCCACCGCGGACTCCACGGCGAGCTTGCGTTCGAGCGTCGCGATTTTGCGCTCCACGGCGAGCATCTTCGAAACGGCGCCATCGAGCGGGACGTCGTCGCCAAACTTCTCGGCGGCTGCTAAAATTTCCGCCCCACTCAGTCCTAAAATCGCGCGCGCCTTGGCGTTCGTGAGGGTGTCCGAGCCGTCGACCAGGGCGAGCTCGGATTCCAAATCGCGCAACGCGTTCAGTTCGCTCGCCGCCTCTTCATCCTCATCTCCCTCGTCCTCGTCCTCGCCCTCCCCGGGCGATTGCATCGCCAAAGCGTTCACTTTACCGATCAACGCCGCAATGCCACCCCCGAGGACGTCTGGATTCGATTTCTTATCTTTCAGCGTCCCCGCCGCCTTGGCCGCCTTGGTCTTTCGCTTCCAACGCGACGCCGCCAACACCGCGGTCGCCGCGCTCGCGAACGCCTCCAATCCCGCGAGCTTGTGTCCATACTCCATCAATACCGATTTCGCCCAGCGCGATGGAGTATCAATCGGCGCCGTTTTCCCCGACGCTCGGCGAAACAATCGTTTCGCCCCGTACGTCTTTCGCAATTCTCTTCGCGCCGCCGCGCACCTCCCGATCGCTCCTCTTTCTCCGTCGTCAAGCACCTCGTACTCGAGCTGTCGACGATAGACATACCTCGAATACATCCGCATGCGATCACCAAACTCCGCTCGCGTCGACGTCACTTTCTTCACCAGCCATTGCGTCACCGGATACAACGCGTCGTAATCCAACCCTTGTATCTGATGCGCTCGTAACCCGTGCGGACACTTCATCTTCCTCAGCGCTTCCTCGACGAATTCACACATCTTTATCTTCGCTTTCACGTTCGCATTGCCTTGTTCGTTCACGTCTTTAACGTCACCGAAATCTATTTCCCCTTTCGCCGAGCGCACGCCCCAGGCGAACGCGCCGACGACGCGGTCAAAATCCCCTTCGTTCGCGTATCGCGCGCGGTAATACCCCCCGGCGACGAAGATTTCGATGATTTCATCTAATTTCCCTCGATCGTTCGCATTCGCGTTCGCGATCGCGCGATCGACGTCCATCGCGCGATGCGACGTCGCGCTCGCGAACGCGCGTCGCGCGATGACGCCTCAAAGCGCGACGCCGTCTGTCGACCTCGTTACCTTCGTACGCGCGCCCAGCGATCGCGCGTTACCGACGCGCGATCGCGAGGTGTGATGATCGTCATCGACGCCCGAGCGATGTCGAAGGCGATCGCGCACGCCTTGCGCCGGCCGAGCGTCGCGTGTTGCGGCGCGTTTCTCGCCGACGCGCGCGCGCTCGAGGACGACGACCGTACGTCATCGAGCGCATCGTTCGAAGTGCGAATCGTCGACGCCATTCCGCTGTTTCACTCGTCCTCGACGTCGGTGGCGATGATGGAGATCGCGTTGGAGCAGGTCGAGGCGTACGCGCGGGTCCGCGGCCGAGCGACGATCGGCGCGTGGAGCGCGCCGGCGCGGAGGGACGATCGCGACTTAGGTGTCCGAGACCAGGAGTTGATGGAGGTTTTGCAAAGGAAAGGACATTCGCGGGCGTTCGCGTGCGTGATGAACGGCGAGGCGTTGGAGGCGTTCGCGCGAGGCGAGCGCGAGACGCCGTTCGCGAGCGCGACGGAGGAGGCGCGATGCGACGACGTCGACGAAACGCGAGCGACGTGCGAGGCGTACGTCCTTGGGGAGTTGGAATGCGATGTGGATGATTTTGACGATCATTTCGATGATGTATCACGAGATTGGCGGAATGAGAGGTTTGTTCGAGCGATGGATGAAGCGGCGAAGAAACGCGCGAACGAGCTCGCGTCGCGTCGAAGCGCCGACTCGACGTAGTTTCGTGTCGCGCTCGCCATAGATTGTAGCCATGCGATAGAATCGTTCGTTAATGCAAATCGTGTAAAGTAGTGTGAATGTGGTGTCGTGTTTTGTTTCGCGCGCGCGCGACGACCGTCGCTCGACGATCGCTCGCCGGCGATCGTCGCGAGGCGTCGCGTCTTCAACTGTATCTAATCCCCTAGTGGTGTCCGTGCCTCTCGCTCGCGCGTTTCGCCGCCATCATGTGTCTGTACTCCGACGGCCACACCGTGACGTAGGCGATGCCGAACACACCGGTCATGAAGTGCCAGAGCGGGACGACGCTGCCGGTGTCGATGTACGTCTTCTTGTACGAGCTGGAGAAGGATTCGAAACGCTCGCGGTACGGGTACTCCACCGCGGTCTTGCGAACGAATTCGGGGAGTTCCTTCAATTTAAGCGCACCGACGCGGGAGAAGAAAGAGTTCGGCATGGTGCCCTCGCGCGAGCGGCGCGGCGCGGGGCGAGGCGCGAAGTGGGGTTTAGCGACGCCCGGCGGCGCGGGACGACGCGAAGGCGAAGGCGAAGGCGAAGGCGAAGGCGAAACGAGAGCGATCGCACGGTGGTTAATTACATGGCGCGAGCGCGAGCGCGAGTGGCGACTGAGAAGTCGCGCTACGGACGAAACGGTTGATTTTATCTATCTCGTTCGCCGCGTTCGATTTAATCCGTCTTGGTCGCCGGCTTTGACTTTGCTTTCGGGCCAAACAACGAGCCTATGACGATCATGAACGCGAGCGTCCAGTGCGCCCAGTAGTACACCGAGCCCCAGGCGTTGAGGCAGTCTTTGTAATCGATTAAGATGAACGCCGCACACAGATAGTTCAACCCGAACTGCGTGATGAACCAGTGCGGGACGTCGATGAAGACGTGGTACGCCTTGGGCACGCGGTGCATTTGTAAGCGATAGATCAATCGTCCGGCGTTCACCGCGAACGCGCTGGATACGAAAAACAACCAGTAACCGGCGTAGAGGCCGTGCCACACGCCGGAGACGATTTGCGTGATTAGTAGTTGCAGCAGTCCTGGCTTCGTGCCCTTGGGCGTCACGCGATCGTACACGTAGTTGCGCAGCCACATCCCAGTTTGTATGTTCCAGTGCAAGGGAATCGTGTTCAAAGTGATCGATTTGGCGACTCCTATGGGGTGAATATTCGTCGCCGTCTCAAACGTGGGTTCACCCTTGGCATCGTAACCGCTAAACCCGATTCCAGAGACGGTGGCGGCGAAATCCGCCATGAGCCACACGAAATAATACTTGTACCGATTCCCTTCACCGTACACGTACATGTGCCAAACTCGCATCGCGAAAGAATACTCCATCCAACGCGGGTTCAAATACGTGTTATCGATCGTGTACACCGACGCGACGGCTTGGTGAATGGCTAAACAAACCACCGCGGCGGCGAACTTCTTGCACGCCGGCTTCACCGCGCTCGGCGTGCGCCCCCCCCAAACCCCTCGCTTATGCAACCAATCCGAGTAATCCCTGAACTCAATCGCGGGCCCACTCACCAAAGTACACGGAAACATCAACCACGACGCGTAATCTAAAACATTCGGTAACTCCTTAATGTGTCTCCGTTTTTGAAACTCACTCATCTCCGCCAAATCCGTCGTCGCCGCGTCCTCGTAATTCATCGCACACGCCGTCACTTTTAACACCAGCACCATCAACAACCCAGATATATCTACTTCCCCTCGTTTCCACGTATTTGCCGTATCCGCGACGTAATGATAATGGATCAAATACCCAAACGCGCTCGCGAACACCGCGACGCCGCACCGTCGTCTCATCGACGCCATCGCGACGTAGCTCAGCACTCCGAAATGCACGCACACCACCGTGGACGTCCCGAAGGACAAGTACGACAGCGCGACGCCCGAGATTAAGGCGTAGATCGACCGCGCGCGCGCGTTTGCTTCGTTTTCCCTGACCAATCTATCGATCGCGTGGAACCCACCCCCGATCGGGGCGCCCGCGAGCAACCCGAGCAAAAACTTCGTCGCCCCGCGTTGGAGCGCGCACGCGTTCGCGCACGCGTCGACGAACGCGAGCCATCGCGCGTCGAACGCGCGAATGAATTCCATGCGCACTCGCGAGCGAGCGGCGATCACGCGCGCGCGATGGCTCGCGTCGTCCTCTGACGCGAGCCGCGCGACGCGAGCGCGACGTCCCATCACATCACGACGCTCGTTCTCATGCCATCGCTCAACGTTTTCGCCCGTCGTTCGTCGAACGTGGACGCACGCGCGCTTTCGCGTCGGGTGACGCCCGGGCGACGTCCGCGTCGCGCTTTCGATGTCACTCGAGCGTTGTTCGGGAAGAGTTCGTCATCGGGAAAAGATAAAATGGCGCGCGATGCGATCGATCTGAGCAAGCGAAAAATCGTCACGCGCGAGAGCGAGGTTGGGGAGAAAGTGAAAGTGACGTTTCTCGGCGCAAACGCGTCGCGAGTGGAGGTGATGTGCGGGGTGAACGAGTACGTATTAGACGCCGGGCTGAACGCCGGGATAGAGATCCCGTTCACGTGCCGCGGAGGGATTTGCGGGGCGTGCGTCGCCCGGGTGAGCAAAGGGAGCGTCGATCAGAGCGATATAACGGATTTGGAGTTTACTTTAGGGGAAGATGAGATCGCGCGCGGCATGGCGCTGTTGTGCATGGCTCGACCGCTCGGCGCGTGCGAGATCGAAACGCAGAGCGACTGGGGGTATTCCTTAGGAACGACGGAGTGGAAAGGCGCGACTGGGGAGATCCTCGGTCGCGACCCCACGCCGTTGATGGGCGAAAGCGATCGCGTAGGATTGTGATCGCTCGCGCGAGCTCAGGCGTTCACCACCACCGTCGTCGTCTCGACATCGCGTCGTCGTCGTCGTCTCGAGCGCGTCCTTCAGTCGAGCGCGCCGCGCCGCGCGTCGCGCGCGCGCGTCTCATTCTCCTCTTTCCGTCGCGCGCGACGAAGGGCATTAAAAAATCGTCGTCGTTGTCGCGCGTTCGCCTTTGTCCATGTGCGTCGCATTCGCGTTCGCGCGCGCGCGTGCTCATGCGTCGCGAAAAAGCCCATAACACGTCCCATCGCGATTCCTTCGCCGTCGTCCTCGGCAGTCGCGCGCGTGGGAACGCTACGGCGTTCTCGCTCGACGTCGCGCTTGCATGCGCTTCACTACGGCGCGTGTGGTCGTACTGAGTGCGACGACAACGCTCTGTTCTTGACGTTCGAGTCGACAGTCGATCGCCCGCGCGCGCGCGACGACCAGTGGCGCGAGCGATCGAGGCGCTGGATCCCTAAACCCTAACCATACACCATCACCCCCGAAGGCGATGTGTTTGTGTCGCACACGCGATATCACGTGATATCCCGTCGCGATGACGTAAAAGGAAAAGAAAAAGT
>Ga0222712_10001037_pt1 | contig 35674 bp, 36 predicted proteins | sample C33_657DmetaG_FD_165043 | JGI IMG/M metagenome (GOLD analysis project Ga0222712, IMG submission 165043) | Estuarine water microbial communities from San Francisco Bay, California, United States - C33_657D | ecosystem: Environmental > Aquatic > Marine > Unclassified | place: USA: California...
TGAGCGTGGCCGAATTGGTTACGACGGCTTGGGCTTCGGCTTCGACGTTCCGCGGCAGCGACCTGCGCGGCGGTTCAAACGGCGGCCGACTTCGCCTTGCGCCCCAGAAGTACTGGGCAGCGAACCACCCGACGCAGCTGCACAAGGTGCTCGACGTGCTCGAAGGCATTCAAAAAGAGTTCAATGCTGCCGGCGCTACGAAGGTGTCGATGGCCGACCTCATCGTGCTCGGCGGCGTGGCTGCCATCGAAAAGGCCGCCAAGGACGCGGGCCGCGACGTGAAGGTTCCGTTCAAGCCCGGACGCGCCGACGCGACCCAGGAGCACACCGACGTGGATTCGTTTGCCGTCCTCGAGCCGCTGGCCGACGGATTCCGCAACTACCACAAGGGCTACAACGGCGCCATGGGCGAGCACCTGCTGGTCGACAAGGCCCAGCTGCTTGGCTTGACGGCTCCCGAGATGACGGCTCTGGTGGGCGGAATGCGCGCCCTCGGCGCGACGTGGGACGGCAGCGCCACCGGCGTGCTCACCACCCGCCCGGGCAAGCTGACCAACGACTTCTTTGTGAACCTGCTCGACCTGGGCACGGAATGGAAGTCCACCAATCCGCACCAAGACCACTTTGAGGGCCGCGACCGCAAGACCGGCGCCGTCAAGTGGACCGGCACCCGCGCCGACCTGGTGTTTGGTTCGAATTCGGAGCTGCGCGCCCTCGCCGAGGTCTACGCCTGCGCCGACGGAGCCGACAAGTTCATCCACGACTTCGTGGCGGCTTGGGCCAAGGTGATGGACGCCGACCGCGCTTAAGTTTTGTGAAATCCGGGTATAACCGGATGTACGAAGAAGGGCCCCTCGCGGGGCCCTTTTTTCGTTAAAACCAGACGGTGTAGCTCGCGACCGCCCAGGGCGCGACCTTGCCCAAGCCGCGTGTGGGGTAGCTGTCGTTGGCGCTGTAGAAGAGCCGCGATTCGAGGCGAAGAAGGCCGTGGTCCACGTGCTTGGCGAGCCCCAGCGAGGCCGATGCCGTGCGGAATCCGGGGTAGCCGCGCTGGTAGGCGACTACGGCGTTCTTGGGGTCGTGCAGGTACTCCAGGCGCCCTGAAGCGCGCCAGTTTTTAGCCAGATTGCGCTCGGCAATCACGTTGGCCTGGGCCCACCAGGCTGCGCCCGTAGCGGTGACCTGGCGCCCCAGGTAGGCGTCGGCGGTGGTCCGCCAGCGGGTCCCAATTTGGCGCACGACGTAGGCGTCGGCAAACGTGCGCAATCCCACTTCGCCAGACGGCGTGACTTCGCGGCCCGCAAAAAGGTTGCCGTTGATCAAGGTTTGGGCGTTGGGTCGGTACTCCGTTTGCAGCACCGCCGCGGGACCGCGCACCTGGTCGCTCACCTGCTGCCATCCGTTCACCAAATAAGCGTACCAGTTCCACTTGGCGCTGGCGAGGTAGCTCAGCTTGACGCCGCTCAGATAGTAGGGAACGTATTCGGCCGCCATCGACCGCGTGTACATCAAATGGTCTTTTGAAATGGCGCTCTCGTTGGTGAACGGCGAACCGAGAATTCCGGCGTCTATCCAAATTTCGCGGCGGTTTTTGAGGCGGAATCCTGCGCTCGCTTCGACCAGCTTGGGGTCGCCGGGAGCGTAGTTGGCGTCCATGTAGGTTCCCCAGCCCGGCATTATTCGGGCGCGGACCCGGTCTGATTGGTAGCGCAGGTCGAGCGCAGCCAAGTTGACGTTGACCTCGCCGATTCGGGCCGAGCTCACCATGTAGGGCATGCTGCCCGCGGTGCGCGGACCCATCCCCACGTAGGTGTCCAAGTAGCCCGAAATGTGGACTTTGTCGAGCTTTACGCCCGAGGTGCTGTCGGCAAAGCCGGGATTGACGATTTGGGCCCAAGCAGAAATTCCGCCCAGCCCCAGGACGGTTAGCGCGGCTTTAATCTTCATGGCTCATGGCGGGCACTGCTTCTTCGTAGGCTTCGGGGTGGCTAATCTGGCCGCCGAGGTAGCCAACCCACATTCCTCCGGTCGAAACGACCACGGCATAGATCAACACAATCCACGCGAAGAGCTTGGCCTTGGCGTGGTTGAGAAGCAGCAGGGCAAAACCGACGAACGCAACCGCCGCGAGCGACCAAATGCCAATCATGAAGCCTTCGGCGGCTTCTTCGTGGTCGTGAATGAGTTCGTGCGAAAATCCGCCAACCGCTTCAAGCGCTTCTTCGGCTTCTTCCCCCGTAGCGCCGGCCGCAAAGGCCGAGGCGATGCCGGCGAAAATCACGGCGTATCCCAAAATTTGGGAAGGGCGCGACGACCATAAGGTTCCGATTTTGAGGCTCAGCGCGCCAAAGAGTAGGGCCGCCACCGGGGCATGCACCAGAATTACGTGAAGGTGGGTAGGATTCATGCCCTAAAGTTAGGCACTTAACGCCCCAATACGCCCCAGACTTCGGCGAAGAGGAGTCCGCTTCCGCCCCCGTAGTGGGCGACGACCGGCACCGGAGGCCGGAGTGCTTCTGCCGCCGTCTTGAGCTCAGATTCCTGCTCCGGCGCGAGGCCTGCGCCCAAGAGCAGCACGTCGAAACCGGCAGTCTCGGTGCGCAGCAACGCCAGCGCCTCCTCGGCGCAGTTCAGCACCGTGGGCAACCAGCCTTCCTGGCTGCGGAGCAGGCGCTCCACCACGGTCATTACCTCGGGGTTGGTGCCCACGGCGAGGATGCGCGCCATGATCGTTTAGGATTGAACGGCCGCCGGAAACGCGGCGAGCAGGGCGTCGAGTTCGGCACGAAGTTCGGCGTCGACCAGACCCTGTTCTGGGTGAAACGTTTCCTTGAACCGGGGCAGCGCCATTTGGCCGGCAATCAGCGCCCCGTGGCGCGGAAAACGATCTACGGCCGACTGCAGCACCGTCAAGCCCCCGCGCGGACCCGGAGCCGCCGAAAGCAAAACCGTCGGTTTGCCGTCCAGCATTTTAAGCGTGTGGCGCGAGGCCCAGTCAAAAAGGTTTTTGAATCCGGCCGTGTAGGACCCGTTGTATTCGGCGAAGGAAATCACGGCCGCGTCCGCTGCCGCAAGCTCCGAAACAAAACGACCCACGGCCTCCGGCATTCCCTGTTCTTGCTCGCGCTCCACCGTGTACACCGGCAGGTCGTAGTCGTTTAAATCGAGTACGCGGACCGCAGTCGCACCCGGAATCTGGCGGGCAACGTACTCCGCCCATTGGCGGTTAATGGAAGTGCGGCTGTAGGAGGCGCCGAAGGCTACGATGTTCATGCGGCAAAGGTAGGTTATTTTACGTGTTTAAACACGGTAACCCCCCCGGGGGGCCGCATCCGCCAGCGCCACGGTGCCGGAAGCCAGTTACGAGCCACTAGTAACTAGCTGAGTCCCTCGATCCGCCCCGCGCCGTCGATGGTCATGTGTTCCGCGGCCGGAACCTCGGGCAAGCCCGGCATGCGCAGCATGTCCCCGAGCAACGGAACGACGAATCCCGCGCCGGCGCTGACTTCGAGGCCGCGCACGGTCACGCTGAATCCGCTCGGGCGACCAAGGATTTTCTCGTTGTCGGTGAACGATTTCTGGGTTTTCGCCATGCACACGGGCAGTTCGCCCAGGCCGATTTCGCCCATGCGTTTGATGGCGGCTTTGGCTGCGGGCGCAAAAACGACCTCGTCGGCCCCGTAGATCTTTGTGGCAATCTTGCGGATTTTGGCCTCCATCGGGTCGCTGAGCTCATAGGTAAAGCGGGGCTGAACAGGCCCCTGGGACGCGGCCACCACCGCGCGGGCGAGGTGTTCGGTGCCGGCTCCCCCGTGGGCCCAGCCTTCGCTGAGCACGGCCGTAACCCCGTAGGCTGCGGCGGCGGCACGGATCGCTTCCTGTTCCTCGGGCGTGTCGGCTGCGAACGCGTTGATCGCGACCACTACCGGCAACCCAAACGACTGCAGGTTTTCAATGTGCTTGGCGAGGTTGGCGCTGCCGCGCGCAACAGCCTCGGGGTTGGGAATTCCGAGGTCGGTCAAGGCCACGCCGCCGTGGTACTTCAGGGCGCGCACCGTGGCAACCAGCACCGCTACCGAGGGCTTGAGTCCGCCCGCGCGGCTCTTGAGGTTCAAGAACTTTTCCGCACCCAGGTCCGCACCAAAACCGGCTTCGGTCACCACCCAGTCCGCGTAGCCAAGGGCCATGCGCGTGGCAATCAGGCTGTTGGTGCCCTGAGCGATGTTGGCGAAGGGTCCGCCGTGCAAGATGGCCGGATTGCCCTCGAGCGTCTGCACCAGATTGGGCTTGATCGCGTCGCGCATCAAAATCGCCATCGCGTCGGGCGCCTTAAGGTCGCGCGCAAAAACGGGTTGGCGGTCCCAGGTGTCGCCAACATAAATTCGGTTGAACCGCTCGCGCAGGTCGTCGAGGTCGCGGCTCATGCACAAAATCGCCATGACCTCGGAGGCCGCGGTAATGTTGAATCCGCTTTCGCGCGGAACCCCACCCGCCTTGCCGCCCAGTCCGATCACCAGGTTTCGCAGGGCGCGGTCGTTCATGTCCATCACCCGCTTCCAAACAACCGTGCGCGGATCCAATCCCACCCGGTTTTTGCGCTGCAGGTCGTTGTCAATCAGCGCCGCCAGGAGGTTGTTGGCCTTTTCGACCGCCGAAAAGTCGCCGGTGAAGTGCAGGTTGATGTCTTCCATCGGAATAACCTGCGACCTGCCGCCTCCGGCGGCTCCGCCCTTGATGCCAAACACGGGACCGAGCGAGGGTTCGCGAAGTGCCGCAGCAGCCCGAGCGCCAATGCGGTTCAGGCCGTCGGTCAATCCCACGGTCACGGTTGTCTTGCCTTCGCCGGCGGGGGTGGGGCTAATGGCGGTCACCAGCACCAGCTGGCCCTGGGGTTCTCGGAGGGCTTCGAGCGGAATCTTTGCCTTGGTCTTGCCGTAGGGCTCCAGGGATTCCGGATTCAACCCAAGTTTCTCGGCAATGCGCCCAATGGGCTGGGGAGTCACGGACCGGGCGATGTCTAAGTCAGTCATAACACGATGCTGGTTGCTAGTTACTGGTTTTGTGGGCGAATAGGTGTACAAAGGCCGACATTCCTTGGTGGTAGGGACCTTCGCGGAGTTCGCGCTCCACGACCTCGGCGACCTCGTAGTCCCAGCCGGGCCCCAGCTCGGCCTTCAGGCCCTCCACGGTGTACAGCATGCTGGGCTCTTGGGGTCCGCCGGTGCGGTAGTCCAGCTGCTTGGGATGGTAGCCCACCAGCTGCAGCCACCCGCCCGTTTTAAGGGCTCCGCGAAGCCGTCCGTTCACCTTGGCGCGCAGCGGCGCAGGGAGGTGGCCAAAAATCGAGACGATGCCGTCCCAAGCCTCGGGTTCGAAAACATAGGTGCTGAGATCGGCTTCAAGGAGTTCGATTCGCACGCCACGTTCGCCAGCTAATTGGGCGGCCCGCGCCAGACCAACCGGACTAAAATCGAGGGCCGTCACGTCGTATCCGAGCTCAGCTAAGTAGACGGCGTTGCGACCTTGACCTTCGGCGAGGCAAAGTACCCGACCCTTGCCGGCCTGCGTAACCTGTTCGCGCAGCGACACATGCGCTTCGGTGCCGTAGGCAAATTCCGATTCGGCGAAGCGCTGATCCCAATGCTTGTTCATTACGTAAACGTACTGCAGACTAGCGGGATGCTCGGTGCCAAAAGTTCCCAAATTGGAGCGATATTTGCTCCACCCTATAACGCCATGTACCGTTTTTTGCAAAAACACCGATGGATTCCTTCGCTTCACTTGATGGGGGGGGCGTTCTGGATCATTTTTGGTTCCGTACTGATCGGATTGGTACACGGAGCACAGGCCCAACCAATGGGCGTATCCATCGTTACGGACTATGCGGGCGATGACCTTCATCACCTATTGGGAGTAAATGAGTGTTTGGAAGAAATCCAAATTGAGACCGAGGTAGGGGAATCTGAGGATGAAAATTCGGGATTGAAGCTAATCTGGACGGCCACATTGGATTCTTGGTCGGTCCACAACAGCACTTTTCTACCCCAATCACGGACCCACCGTATTCGTCCGCGACCGGCGCAGTTTTCCCAGCCAAAAACACTATTTTTAGCGTATTGCGTTCTTCGAATTTGAGCCAAAACCCAGCATGTACTGCGCCTCAGTTGGGGCGCATTCTACCTCGGTTTATCTTAAATTTTAACGAACACCCATGAAAAATTACGTGCCAAAAGATGGCCTCAACGGCCTAAAAGCGCATGCAACCCAAGACCTGACCTCAGGATTTCTCGTCTTTTTAATCGCACTGCCGCTGTGTCTGGGCATTTCCATGGCCAGCGGGTTTCCGCCCTTTGCGGGCATCATCACCGCCATGGTGGGCGGACTCCTGGTCAGCCCCATTATGGGCTCAAGGCTTTCCATCAAGGGCCCTGCGGCCGGCTTGATTTCCATTGCGGTGGCCGCGGTAGCGGAACTCGGCAACGGCGACATGAACGCTGGTTACCGCTACGCGCTGGCGGTTGTGGTCCTTACGGGATTTTTTCAGGTCGTCTTTGCCCTGCTCAAGTTGGGGCGCTACGTTGATTTTTTCCCGACTTCTGCGGTGCACGGTATGCTGGCTGCAATCGGCATCATCATCATCGCCAAGCAGCTACCCGTGCTGCTCGGTGCGACGCCCGAAGCTAAATCGCCCATTGGGCTGCTTATGGAGCTGCCGCAGCTGATTCAGCGCGCAGACACCCACGACGCCATCGTTGGCTTGGCCAGCTTGGCGCTGCTTTTTGGGTACGCGTGGTTGCCGTTTGGAAAGTTCAAAGCAACCGTTCCGCCGCAATTAATTGTACTCGTTTTAGGTATTGGACTTGGCTCGTACTTCGTCCTTGACCCCAAATTCCTCGTGCACCTGCCGGAGTCCTTTTCGGCGGGATTTGTCTTGCCCGATTTTGGCTTGATCGGATCCGCCGCAACCTGGAAGTACGTGGTCATGTTTGCCTTGGTCGGAAGCTTGGAATCCCTGCTCACGGTCAAGGCAGTGGACGGCTTGGATCCCTACCGGCGCAAGTCCGACGCCAACCGCGACCTGCTTGCGGTCGGAATTGGCAACAGCGTGGCCGGAATGCTCGGTGGACTCCCCATGATTGCGGAAGTGGTCCGCTCGAGCGCCAACGTTTCCAACGGGGCCCTAACGCGCTGGTCCAATTTTTACCACGGACTCGCCTTGCTGCTTTTTGTGGCACTCCTCCCTGGACTGCTTCAAATGATTCCATTGAGTGCCTTAGCCGCAATGCTTGTTTTCACGGGATACCGCCTGGCCAACCCCAAGCTGTTTCGAAGCACCTTCCAAATTGGGTGGGACCAACTTCTGGTTTTTTTAGTCACGATTGTACTCACCCTGGTCGAGGACCTCTTGGTCGGAATCTTCGCCGGCATCGCCGTGGAATTGCTGCTTCAGGTCCTAAGCCTCAAGGGTAAGCTGCGAAGCCTTACCCGAGCTACGATTCATGCCGAGCACAGGGAGGGTGAAGAGCGCGTGGAACTGGAAGGAGCTTTTTCGTTTGCCAACATCATTAAGCTGGGTAACGTACTGGAACCGCTTAAAACCGCTCCGCACGGAGTCGTCGATGCGCGAAAAGCGAAAATGCTGGATCACAGCACCATGGAATTGCTTCACGCCGTTCAGCACGAGGCCGAAAAGTCCAACGGGCACATCGACGTGCTTTACCCCGAGCATGCCAAGACCTTGGGCAAGCATGAGTTGTCCACCCGTGTGGCCAAAAAATGAACGGCGCCTACATTAAGTCCCTGGCGTCCTTGGCCGCCGTGGCACTCGTGCTGGGCACGGCCCAAGGCCAGGGAATGCGAACGCCGCTCAACGCGTCGGGCAGTGAATACCTGCAGTGGACCGTCCTCAACCAGGTTTGGGTGCGCGCCGACCGCAGCAATCCGGGCTCGTCGGTCAACACGACGCCGAAGGACTGGACCACCGACATCGGACTGCGCCGAACCCGGATGCAGCTATTTGGGCAAATCACGCCCCGAGTCTTTTTTTATTCCCAGTTCGGAATGAACAACGTGAATGCGCTTTCGCCCGGAAACGGCGGAAACCGCAAGAACCAATTTTTCATTCACGATGCGGTGATGGAGCGCCGCTTAGGGACCAAAAACCAGCTGAACATTGGGGGCGGGTTGACCATCCTCAACGGTTTAAGCCGATTTAGCCAACCGGCCATTGGCAGCATTGCGACCTTGGATGTGCCGGTTTTTGCGCAGGCTACGGTGGACCAAACGGACCAATTCTCGCGGAAGCTGAGCGTCTACGCCCGCGGGCAAGTGGCTCGATTGGACTACCGTGTGGCGGTGACTACGCCCTTTGCCTACGCTTCCTCGGGCGCGGTTCCCGCCATTTCGGCGCATTCAAGCATGAATCCGCACGCGGCCACCAAGCAGTTCCAGGGTTTTTTCATGTGGCAGTTTGCCGAAAAAGAACCGCATGCGGTACCGTACATGGCCGGGACCTACTTGGGAGCCAAACGCATCCTGAACCTGGAGGCGGGAGTGATTCACCAAGCCCAGGCGATGTGGTCGCTGTCGGGTTCCGACACGCTGCGCCATCCCATGAACCTGGCCTCGGTCGCCCTGTTTACGGAGCTACCCTACGGCACGCGGCACGCCGCCCTTTCAGCCTATTTGGGCTTCTTTCGCACCGACTACGGCCCGGGCTACCTTCGGACCAACGGCGTCATGAATCCGGCAAACGGTTCTGTGAACCCGACCTTATCGCTTGGCGGATACGGCAACGCCTACCCCATGTTTTCAACCGGCACGTCGTGGTACAGCCAGGTGGCCTGGGTTAGCCCAGATCGCGGGGCCGATCGGCTTCGAGTGATGCCCTACGTGGCGGCGCGTCGAGCCCAGTCCGATCGCTTGGAGCGCCCCATGTGGATCACGAATGCGGGCATTAATTTGCTCGAACGGGGCCACCGGAGCAAGCTGAGTCTCGACTGGGGAACCCGCCCGGTGTACGGCGCCACAACGTCGGACGGCCTGTGGCAGTCGACGGGGCGCCGCAGCGAGTTTACGCTTCAGTATCAAGTTTTTATCCAGTAGTTATGAGTCGGTTTGATCGCCATCACGTGCTTCACGAACTGAAGCATTACCTGCCTGCGCAGGCTCCGCTCAAGGATTTTGTGCACCACAATACACTGCACGCGTTCCAGAAGGATTCCTTTTTTACCGGACTGAAAAAAGCCAACGAGCTCTTCGGGTACAAAACGACCTTGCCCTTGCGGGAATACCGCGAACGCTGGGACCAGGGCTCGATAAGCCAGGGGGCTATGGACTTCGTGCTGCGGCGGTTTGAGGAGCCGGAACGCACCAAATGGGAGCAAAAAATGCGCTACGCGGAGTTTGCCGAAGGCCATAACGAACGCATCGGTCAGCTTCGCGCAACCTGGAAACGCCAGCGCGGCATCGACCTCGACGCGCTGGTCCACCCAAGGCTTTTTCGCTTGATTAACAGCTATTTGGATCAAGGAATTGCCATTTGGAGCTTCCCGGAAGCGCGTTCGAAGTCGTTTCGCGATGCCGTGGCGGCACTCGAGGAATCGTCGGCGCAGAGCTTGTTTCGCCGGGCCGAACCCCGTCGTGCTCTGCTTGATCCCCAGGTGCAGCTCGACGACGTGCTGGCCATGGTGGTCGGCGATCAGTCCCTCTTTATGCACTACCTCTTCGACCAGCAATTTGCCCACCAAGGCTGGTCCGGCATGGTTTCGACCATCGAAGACCTGCCCCACAGCATGCTCGACCAGCGACCTATTCGCCTGGAAGAATTCATTTTTGTTGAGTTGCTGCTGGAGTGGGATGCCCTGCTCGTTCACGAGGGGGGCAAGGCGGTCCCGCTTTCGGCCCTCTTGACCGAGCGACCCCAAGATCTTTTTGCCGATGTGGAGTTTGGCGAAAAGGACCAGGTACTCCAGCTGTGGCAAGAGGCCATGGAATGGAGCTTTTACGACACCGCGCTTCGCGGACTGGTGCAAAGTCCGGACCTTCACGAAGCGCCCCAAACGCCGACGGTCCAAGCGTTTTTCTGCATTGACGACCGCGAATGTTCGTTTCGCCGGCATCTGGAACACGGCAATCCCCGCATCCAGACCTATGGAACGCCGGGATTTTTTGGAATCGACGCCTACTACCTCCCAGAGGGCGCCAAGTTTCCCGTTAAAATTTGCCCCGCTCCCGTAACCCCCAAGCACGGCATCAAGGCGCTGGAAACGAATTCGGTGCGCGCCCGAGAGCGAAACCTCGAGAAGGCGTCGCACTCGGTCTGGGGCGGCTGGTTTTGGTCGCAGACCCTTGGATTTTTGTCGCTGTTCAAGCTAGCCTACCACCTGATTTGGCCGAGCAAGCAAGCGGGAACATCGCTGGCCTTTGATCACGTCGATCCAAAGGCCAAGTTGACGGTGGACTACCAAGGTGAACACGACCACGGGGTACAAATCGGCTACACCCTCGACGAAATGGCCGAACGCGTGGCCATCGTGCTCCGCACCACCGGCCTCACGGCGGGCTTTGCGCCTTTGGTCTACGTTGTCGGCCACGGGGCGAGTTCGACCAACAACCCGCACTTTGCGGCCTACGACTGTGGAGCCTGCAGCGGCCGAGCGGGTTCCGTCAACTCGCGGGCGTACTGCCGCATGGCCAACGATCCCGATGTTCGAGCTCGGTTGGCCGCCCACGGAATCCAAATTCCCGAGGCCACGCGGTTTGTACCGGGCCTGCGCGACACGACCCGCGACGAGATTGCTTTTTACGACCTGGACGGCTTGTCTCCGGACCAAGCTGCGCTTCACGATTCCTTCGTTCGCGATTGCGAAGAAGCGAGCGGGCGCAATGCCCAAGAGCGCAGCCGTCGGTTTGAAGCGGTGCCGCTCGGAGCGGATGCGGTTGCCGCGCGCACCCACGTTCGCCGCCGGTCGGCCTCCCTTTTTGAGCCGCGCCCCGAACTCAACCACGCAACCAATGCGCTCGCCATTGTGGCGCCGCGCGCCTTCACCGACCACGTTTTTTTGGACCGCCGGGCGTTTTTGAACAGCTACGATCCCGCACAAGATCCCGAAGGCCTCGGACTTCAGAGCATTTTGGGGGCAGCCGCCCCGGTTTGTGGCGGAATCAACCTGGAATACTACTTCTCCCGAGTAGACAACCAGCGCTTGGGCGCGGGAACCAAGCTTCCCCACAACGTCATGGGCTTGATTGGCGTGGCCAACGGAATCGACGGCGACCTGCGCCCAGGTCTTCCGAGCCAAATGATTGAGGTTCACGATCCCTTGAGGCTCCTGATGGTGGTCGTGCAGACCACCGAAATTCTCGAGAACATGCTCGATCGCGCCCCGGCCACCCGTGCTTGGTTTGACTTGGGGTGGATTCATCTGGCGGCCATCGACCCCATAACCCGAGCAATCCGCCGCTACACCCCGGGCGGAATCTACGAGGAATACCTCCCTTTTACCCAGGCTTTGCCCGAGGTCGACGATACGGCCAAGCTTGCTGCAACGACCCGCGAGAACATACCGGTACACCTAATTCGCAAAAACGCGTAGCATGAATGCCCTACTGTACTTCATAACCTTTGGACCCCTCGCGGCCTACCTCGTCGTATTGGCCATTCCGTCGCGCAGCGAAAAGGCGCTTTCGCGCTGGACCGTCGGCGCGGCCCTTGCGCACCTCGCGGCCATTTTGGCGGCCACGGCGGTCTGGCTTGTTCGCGGCCGCACGCCGTGGACCGACCTTAACATCCGTCTATACGAGACCGACGGGTATCAGTTCATCGCCGCCATACACCTCGACTCGCTTGCGGCGGTGTTTTTGCTTCTGGGTTCGGCATTGTTCACCCTGATCGCAGCCTACAGCTCGGTGTACATGCACCGCGAGAAGGGATTTGCCCGGTTTTTTGCCAATATCTGGTTTTTCTACATGGGCTACACCGTTACGGTGGTCGCGGGCAACTTCGAAACCCTTTTTGCCGGGTGGGAAATCCTGGGCGTTTCGTCCTTCCTGCTCATCGCCTTCTACCGCGACCGCTACCTGCCCGTTAAAAATGCCCTAAAGGTTTTCTCCATCTACCGAATTGCCGACGTCGGACTCCTGCTCGCCATGTGGATGAGTCACCACTTTTGGCACGCCAACGTCCATTTTTCGATGCTGGAGGCCCACGATCTGGTGCGCGAGCACATGGCAGGCCACCAAACCATGGCCTGGGTTATTGCGGCCGCGGTCCTCTTGACGGCCATGGCCAAGTCCGCCCAGCTGCCCTTCACCACCTGGCTGCCCCGGGCCATGGAAGGTCCGACCCCGTCCAGTGCCATTTTTTACGGATCCCTGTCCGTCCACATGGGAGCGTTTATCCTGCTTCGCACCCATGCATTTTGGATGGAGTTGCCGCTTATGCCGTGGATTGTGGGCGGAGTGGGCCTGTCTACGGCCCTAATAGCCACCGGAATTGCCCGGGTGCAGTCCTCGGTAAAGGCCCAAATCGCCTACGCCTCCGCGGCCCAAATCGGACTAATTTTCGTCGAAATCGCCCTGGGATGGAACACCCTAGCCTTGGTGCACATCTCGGGGAATGCGCTGCTGCGCACCTACCAGCTCCTGATTTCGCCCTCGGCGGTAACCTACCAGATTCGCGAGCAACTTTTTGGGTTTGATCCGAGCCATCGGAGCCTGGAGGGCCTACTTCCCCGGCGCCTGCGCAACACCCTGTACATGCTGGCCATCAAGGAGTTTAACCTCGACACCCTGATGTACCGAAGCCTTTGGAATCCCATTAAAGCGGCGGGCCGCAAGCTGGACTTTTTGACGGTGACCGGGGCGATGGCCCTGCTCGGTCCCGTCGTGCTGGGATTGGTCGTTCTCCTGGTTCGGCCCGATTGGTTGCCGCCGTCTTGGGCGCCCGTCATGCCCTACGTGGCGGCCTGCATCGCCCTAGCCTCGGTACTCAAGGCCTTTGCCGAGCGCACCCACGCGCGATTGGCCTGGTTTCTCTTGGTGATGAACCACAGCTTTCTTGCCCTTTCGGTCGCGTTTAATTCGCCCATTGACGTCCCGTCTACGCTGCTGTACTTGGGCGGAATCTACGTCGCCGCCGGGGTGGGTGTGTTTGCCCTCGAGCGCTTGCGCCGCCACGAGGGCCGAATCGACCTGACGCGCTTCCACGGCCATTTTTACGAGCATCCGCGCATTTCGTTTGCGGTCCTATTGGCTAGCCTCGGAATCTCGGGCTTCCCCATCACTACGGCCTTTTTGGGCGAAGACCTCCTTTTTTCCCACATCAAACAAGACCAACTGGGCCTGGCCGTACTCTTTGCCTTGAGCTTTGTGGTCGACGGCCTGGCCGCGGTGCGGATTTTTGCGCGGATCTTTTTTGGTCCGCACGTAAAGACCTACCACGAGGTAGCCTACCGCTCGTCCTGAGGCTTAGTTGCGCTGCAGCACAATGGGCCAGCGCTGACCGCCCTCGAGCTCGATGTAGTAGACCCCATTCGGACAGGTACCGAAGGGATTCCACGGAATGTTGGGCGCCCAGCCGCGGATCGACGCGACACGCCGGCCCAAGGCATCCCAGCACACCGCATCCAACGCGGCGTTCGACTGCAAGCGCAGCAGTCCGTCGGTCACGGTGGGGGCGATCCAAACCGCGGGTTCGGATTCATTCATTCCGATGCCCTGAATGACCACGTTGGTCGACGTGGAATCGACGCTCCCGCAGCTGCGGTGCGCAAACTGCCACACCGTGTAGGTTCCGTTGGCGGCATAGGGGTGCCGTAGGGTGTCGGTCGGTGCTGACGAAGCCGTGGTGCCGTCGCCCAGCGTCCAGTACAGCGAATCCGCCCCGGCCCCCGTGTAGGTCAGCCAAGCAGAATCAAGCACTGAACCCCAGCTCGCCCCCGCGCTCACGGCGGGACAGGGCGTGCGGTTCAGGCGATGCGCAAAGGCGAGGGTTCCGGCGCCGCGGTCTTCAGCCCAGACGGCCGTCACGTCAAAATTCACCGCTCCGCTCAAGTGGACGCGACCCTTGGGCGACGTGTAGGTGGCCACGGGAATGCTGTCGGTCAGTGCCCCGGCCGTGTCCAAAAAGGCCGCAAGCAAGCGCACCGGAGTTCCGCCGTTGTTGAAGCCGTCGCTGTAGAGGATTACGGGCTTGCTGGCAATGAAGCCCATGTCGCCCTGCGGACTTTGGTCTTTGTTGCTGGGATTGAACAGCATGCGCCCCGCAGCGCCCCACGGGAGCGCGCCGGTTTTTACGTGCATTTTTTGCAAAATGGTGCCCATCTGGCCCTGGCTGGTTGGGGTTACCTCGGCGGCCACGTAGAGCATGTCGCCGTCCGGCGCCACGCCCATCGTCACATTCCGCTCGTACTGGTTGTTGAGCGTCGACACGTCGATGCCGTTGGTTCCCCAAGGGAGTCCGCCCAGCGGATTAATGCGCTGCACCTTGGCCTGAAGGTCAAGGCCCTGCGCGGCGGCCATCCCAAAGTAGGCGGTGTCGCCCCGCTGCACCAGCGGAAAACGGCGGTTGCTGTACACGTACCAGCCGCTCGTCAAGGCCTTGGGCTGAAGCCAAACGGCCGTACCCGAGGCCGAGAAGCGCTGCGCGTAGGGCAGGGCAGAGGGCCCGAACCCAGTGCGCTCATAAAAAATAACCAGCACGTCGCCGTTGCTGTACTCCATGAGCTCACCTACCTGGACCTGACCCGATCCAGTTGGGGAAGCAATGGTCACGGCCGCCGGCCACGCAAAGCTCCCGGCCGCGCCAATCTTTCGGAGTTTTGCCCCGCCGCCGTTGGCGTCGAGCCATCCCGCCATCACGTCGCCGTTGGCCAGCGGAAGCAGTTTGACGTCGTAGCCCTGACCCAGCGCCACCCCCGACGTGCTCCACACGTGGTTGCCGACGCTGTCCAGCCGGTGCACCACCGCATCCGTATTGCCCGTGCCCGTAAACCCAATGTAGACGTGCTCTTGGGCATCCATACGCAGGTCCCAGGTCACCGTGTAGGTGCTCATCGGGGTCGTGGTGTTGAACACCATTCCGTTGCTTCCCAAGCGCGGAACGCCTTGCTCGTTCAGCACCTGAAGCCGCGGACTGTACCCGCCCGTGTTCGGCTGGAACATGGCGACATAGGTGCGCCCACTTGGTCCCGTGATGGCTTGTAGGTCGTCGGTAGCTCCCGTAGCCACGGGGGTATTGACGGCGGTATTAGGGGTCCATTGGGCGGCGAGCGGGAGGCTCAGTCCGGCCGCAAGGGCCAAGGGCAAAATACGGAGCATAGGGCGGTAGTTGAATACTAAAGATAGTCCCTCATTCCTACATTTGCACCCCCAACGGAAAGGTGCCAGAGAGGTCGATCGGGGCGGTCTCGAAAACCGTTGTACCCGCAAGGGTACCGAGGGTTCGAATCCCTCCCTTTCCGCTTCGTAAATGAAGTGCCCGCGCCTCCGCAAGGAGGCGCGGGTTTTTAATGGCCCGCCGCGCTCCGCCGGGCACATTTCCTCCCGATTCGCACTGTTCGGTCACAAAAAAAGCCACGCAGAGCTCCGCGTGGCTGAATACCTTGAGCCCAAAAACTCAGGCCTCGAGCTTGAGCTGCACCTCGCCCTCGAGCTGGATTTCGTCGCTCACCAGCAGGTCGCCGGCCTCGTTCAGCACGTGAAAGGCCAAACCAAAGTCCTTGCGGTTCAGCTTGCCCGAAAAGCTCAGGCCCGCCTTGGTGTTGCCCCAGGGGTCCTTGGCAATACCGCCCACTTCCACATGGAGCGACACGGGCTTTTCCACGCCGCGGATGGTCATCGTGCCGTCTACGGCGAGGTCGCTGCCGTTGCGGCGAACGCTCTTCGATACAAAGGCAAGCTTCGGATGGTTCTCGGCGTCAAAAAAGTCGGCCGACTTGAGGTGGTTGTCGCGGTCGGCGTTTTTGGTGCTGATGCTCGCTACGTTGGCTTCAAACGAAATGTTGAGGTCGTTCAGGGCCTCGTCGCTCGAGGTCACGCTGCCGGAATACTCGCCAAAGTGTCCGCGCACCTTGGTGATGACCAGGTGGCGGGCTGCAAAACCAATTTCGGAGTGGCTGGGGTCAATGGTCCAATTTGCCATAGTTGTGTGTTTAAACATTAATGAAGCAAATATAGGACGAAATCCGTTATTCGTGTTTAAACATTAAAAAGATTTAGGCCGTGGCCCTTCCCTTCATAACCCGGTAGGCCATGGCGGCTCCGATGAGGGCGACGGTGAACGTGCCTTCGGCAAACGTCCGCACCAGCAGCGCAAAAGCCACCAGTCCGAGCACCCAGGTCCACCGGAAGCCAATGATTCGCGCATAGCCAATGCCCAAAGCGATTTTTAGGCCCGCGTACAGGTTTCGCACCCACGGAATTCCGAGGGGGTCAATGCCCAGCGCATGCTTTTCTTCGCCCACTACAATGCTGACGAACATCGAGATCATGAGAAAGGCGATGCTCCACAGCCAAAACGGCCGGTCGCGCGCTATTTGGCCCCCATCCATCGATCGATTTTGGGCTTTAAAATCCACAGCACCACGATGGAACCGTAGATGAACACGCCGAAGACGTACTTGATGAAAAAGAAGTAGGTGTCGCCGCCGTGGTCGCGCAGGGCCACCAGTGCGCCGATGCGCACCACATTGAACAGCTGAACGACAAAGAGGCCCGCGAAGGCTTGGAGCAGCGAACGCCAGGTCCAACCACCAATTCCGATGACGTAGGCGGCGTAAACGATGGCCAGCCTCAGTCCGTTGCAGCCTTCGAGGATGTTGACCATGCGCCCTTCTCGACCGACGTAGCAGCCGTCCAGGAAGCAGGACCATTCGCAGTCCGCAACGCCCATCAAGCGCGCTGTTTCGTGGCTCAATCGGCTCACCCAGTAGGTAACCATGTCGAGGTCGCCGTTTCGCTTAACCAGCACGAGGTAGAGGCTGTAGAGGAAACTCAAGACAAAAAAGGTCACTAAGAAGCGTACTACGAACCCTAAAAAGGGCCGGTTCTGACGAATCCAGGTGGTTAGTGTTTCCATAAATCAGGTAGGTGAGCCGAAGGTACGCCCAAAGCAGCTGCCGATTCCGCCACAACAGCGACAGGATCCTCACCGCGCCAAACGCGTTCGGGCAACCGCGATGCCGCCAAGAATCAGGAGCACGACCCCACCGTCCAGCGGCACGGGAGGCATGGGTTCGGCGGCGCGGACGTCTGCGATTGGGAGCGGCACGGGCGGCTCAAACATGCCTTCAAAGGACGATCGGAGCAAGGCTTCGTCGCTGGGTTGGGCCAAAAGGCGGCCGGTCCACAGGGCGCCGAGAAAAAGAGCTGTTTTCATAATCAGGGAGTTAAAATGGTTTTACGTTGGGTCCATTGCGCACCTTGGCGCACCCGCACTACGTACAGGCCATGGGGCAGGTTGTGGATGCGGGGCGCGTCGCATGCGTCCGGGAAGTGGGCCACCACCTGGCCAACTAGGTTGACGATCTGCAGTTCGTCCGCTTCGGGAGCCCAAATAAATCCGGGTCCAACGCGCCATGGCGCGCGATCCTGGGGGTTGGTTGGGGTACCTAGGCTGCGGGTAAGCTGCCAGTGCTGCGTGCCGTCGAGGGTCAAGGGCGCACCCGCTTCACCGAGGGCAACCACCTGGGTTTCGCCGACGAGGTACACCGGCTCCGCGCACCCCACGCACCGCGCCACGGCGGTTCGCGCTTGGGTCACTTCCGACCGAAGCGTCAGGGGTAGGTTGGGGTTCCACTTTTTGGCAAAGGCATCGCCGTTGGCGGCTTCAATGCTCCAGCGCAGCGGGGCAGGACTTGGGCGCTGCAGTCCGTCGTGCCCAAAATCCAAATCAAGCCCCGCGTGCGCGTCGGGCACCAGCCACACCGAGGCCGTACACGCGGAATCTGCGGCGTCGCGGAGCTCCAATCGAAGCGACGGGGCGGGCGGCGCCCCCGAACCCAGGGTTCCTTGGTTCACGGATTCCAGCGAAGCCGTGGACCCTTGGGCGCGAACCCAAAAACCGTGAAGCGGCGGAATCACCGAGCTCAGGCTGCCGCCGCTCGGGCTGTAGGCCTCGTAGCCGCCCAATCCGCCAAAAAGCGCGGGATTCCAAATGGAATAGCTCGCATCCACGCCCTGCCGGGATAAGCTACTGAAATCCAGTCCGCACCAAAAGGGGTTTCCAAGTAGGTTCCAGCCGTCCTGAACGGCCGTTGTGAAGCCGACTCCGCTCGAAGCCGCCGCACCCGGAGCGTAGCCGAGTTCCCATCCGCGCCAGGGCTGACGGGCGACGGGGCCGTGCAGCCCCACGCTCCCGCTTCCGGAGCCAAAAAATCCCCGTCCGCGCGCGCCGAGCCCAAGCCCCGGTGGGCGGTAGGCCCCGCTGTCGGCATTCCACGAATAAAGCTGGGCGCTGTCGAGCCCGGTGAGGCCCGAAACTCCGTGATCCAGCGGACTCGCAAGCTGGTGCCAGCCTGCGTTTGGCCAAAACGTGCTTCCGTACACGTGGCCACTGCCCCAGCCCGCGCTGGCGACCCGAAGTGAAGCCGTCCCCAGCGAATCCCCATCGAGGAGTACCGTTCCGTCGATCACGGCGCGCCCGCGCACGTCGAGTGCTCCGCCCGGAAGCACCTCGAGCACGGCGCCCGCGGCCACATTCAGGTTGGCACAGGTGAAGCCCGCCCCGAGGTAGCTGCTGGCGACCCGCGCGTTGCGCAGCGAATCGGGCGCCCCCATGGACCACTGCTGGCCGTTCCAAACCGTGGGCGGCGACTCGGTTCCGCGCACCCCCAAATTTTCCCAGCGCCAGGTTCCGGACGTACTGTAGTTCTGCGTCGCCGAAGCGGGATTAACCCGCATTCCCTGATAGGCCTGGTTGGCCCCAAAACTTCCGCCGAAGTTGCTAAAGGCCACCGGAGCAAAAACCGAAACGGCGCGTACCTCCACTCGGGCGTGGCCTTCGGCCCCAACCAGCGGAACGCGGAACGGAACCCAGGTGTCAAACGGACCCCAGCCGGTGTCGGTCGCCCAAACTGCCGTCCACGTGCTGCCCAAATCCACGGAAACCTCCACCCGCCACCAGCGCGACGAAGTGGGCGATCCCCGCAGCAGCCCCGTCAGCCAAACGCTGTCCATGCCCAGGGTGTTCGCGCTGAGCTGCCAACCGCGCTGGCCCGACTCCGTTCCTTGGGGCGCAAAAGCCCGAAGCGACCAGGCCTTGCCGCTGCCGGTTCCGGCCGCGAAGGAGCTCAGGGTTCGCACCGCCTCAAGCTCGGCATACCCGCTGTCGGCCAGCGTGCGTTCCAAATTAAAGTGCCAAGCCGCCAGCGGCTGGGCACGAAGGGTGTAGCAGCATCCCGCCGCGGGGAACAACCACCAAAACAAAAAAAATCGGTTCATGGAATTCGCGGATTAGAACCGCAAGCTCCACCCGCCGTCCGGCGCTAATCGTCCACTAAACGTAAGATTACGGCTACCTCGCCGCGGCGCCTTCGCTACGGCCTTATTTGGCCAGCACTACGCGAACCTGCGCAACGACCGTCTCGCCCTGTTCGGCCTTGAGCCAGTACATCCCGGCAGGCAAATGGCCCACTTCCCAGGCGAACTGGCGCTGGCTTGACGGCAGGCTCTTGGCCTCAACCCGGCGTCCCAGCATATCATAAAGCGTCAGCGAAACCGGCTGCGTACCGCTCACCTCGAGCTGGCCGCGCAGCGTTCCCTGCGCCGGATTGGGGTAAACCACCAAGTTGGAACCGCCACCCATACTAAACGACGCGCTGCCCAAAGCGAGCAGCACAGCGAAGAGCAACGAGATCCAGCGATTCATACCCGACAAACCTACAAAAAATTACAAATCAATGGCCTCCTGTGCTACCGGATACTCTTGGAACACAAAGCGAACCGTACTGTCGGTATGCACTTCGTACACCCAACCCGGCTCCAGACCGGCCGCCTTAGCCGCCTCACCCAACTTAGGGTACGCCCGCATAATGGCAACGATCATCGCGAGGTCATTGGGTTTTGGGGCCTCAATCCACAGGGCGCGTCCTTCGGGAATCCGCTCGAGGCGCAAGTCCGCAAAATCAAGCGTACCCAAATCTTCTTCGCTTCGTCCGACCACCACGCCCGCAAAACTTTGAAGGGAATCTTCGGCCACTTCGTCGGGGTTCGAGTAGTACACGCCGACGTATTCCTCGGCCACAATACCCAGCGAATCCATGGTGGCGTGCGCCCGCTCAAAAACGGGCCCAATTTGTTCAAACGGACCCACGTGGTCGTACCCGGCCACGATGTAGCCACCCTGTACGGAGTCATTGATTACCAGGGTGCGAAACGCGCCCAACCAAGCGGCTAAACCCAAACCAAGTAGGCCTAAACCGGCCAAAACCACGAGAACCTTGCGAACCATAATGCAAAAGTACGCTTACGCAGGGACATACGATACTGGCTCATTGTACGTTGATGTTCCGCGGTGCGCCGTGCAACCTTTTGCGATTTCGACGCATCTTCACCCACTACCTACACGCACCTCTGATCATGCTTACCGCCATTCGTTTCGGAATCATTTTCGCGCTCATGCAGTTTGCATGGCTCATTGGCGAGTACCTCGTCGGCCTTCAAACCACCTACATCGACCAGCACGTTCACTACACCAACCTGATTTTGCTGCCCTCGGTGGCCATTATGGTCTGGGGACTTTTTGCGCGCAGGGCGGAACTTGGCGGCGAACTCAGCTACCTTCAGGCCCTCGGGCAGGGCTTGGGCACCGGGGTTACCGTGGGCCTCCTGTCCATCGGCGTACAGTACCTCTTTTTTACGTACATCAACCCCCATTTTTTCGCGGACTTTCGCGACTACGCGGTGGACCAAGGCGCCATGTCGGCCCCCGCAGCCGAGGCCTACTTCTCGCGCACCAGCTACGCCGTTCAGGCCGCCCTTTTCGCTCCGGTTGGCGGAATTTTGACCAATGCGGTTGCGGGCTTGTTCCTAAAAACTCGTTGGCGCTAACCCGCCCCGGGGGGGCAACGCCGTGTACCTTTGCACCATGTTTTCCCTCTTCCGCAAAAAAACCGAGCTCGAGCGCCTCACCGAGCAGTACCAAAAGCTGCTCAAAGAGTCCTTTGACCTATCCACGTCCGACCGCCGAGCCTCCGACCTCAAGCGGGCGGAGGCCGAGGAACTGGTTCCGCGCATCGAGGCCCTAAAAAACGCCCCGAAGTGACCCCCCGCAGCCTAAACGGCGCCCGAATCACCGTGTACTGCGCCGGGTCCGCACGGGTCGCTACGGACTACCTGGACGGCGCGAGCGAGCTTGCCCAGGACCTGGTCGACGCCGGGGCCATTTTGGTCTTTGGTGGCGGAAAAACCGGCCTAATGGGCCACGTGGCCACCGAGGTTATTCGCCGCGGCGGAAAGGCGGCCGGGGTAATGCCCCAGTTTCTCAAGGACATTGAAATGGACCACCCGCTGGTCGACGACTTCACGTTGGTCGCCACCATGGCCGAGCGCAAAGCCGGACTCCTGGCCAATACCGAAGGCTTGATTGCCCTTCCCGGGGGATGCGGTACGCTCGAAGAGCTGGCCGAGGCCATCACGCTCAAGCGCCTGGGGCAGTACCTCAAGCCCGTCGTGATCGTCAACCAAAACGGATTTTACGACGACCTGCTCCGCCTGCTGCAGCGCATGGTCGACGAGGCCTTCATGAATCCGGAACACCTCAATTTGTGGACGGTGGTGGACCACCCCCGCGATGCCGTAGCGGCGATTTTGCGCACCCCGGACCTCAGTCCCGACGTGATTCACCGCGCCGCGGTAAAGGCATAGGCCGAGATAAGTTGAGAAATTAATGCTCCGATAATTTCTGCATTAGCAAAGTGTCCCTACTTTTGCTCGTCTAAGACATTTTTTAACCGTTTAACCAACCTCGCAAAACCCCATGAAAAAGGTTCTCGCCCTGTTTTTCGCTGCAGGGATTCTATTCACCCAGCCCGTTCTGGCTCAAGAAGCTACTGAAGCTGCTGCAACCGAGCAGGTCGCTGCAACCGATACGAATGCCGCTGCTGCCGATACGGCCGCTGCCGCTACCGAAGAAGCCGCTCCGGCTGTAGAAGAAGAAGCAAGCTTTACGCAAATGCTTAAGGAGAAGTTCATCGAGGGTGACCCCCTTTGGATGGCTCCCGTTCTTTTGACCATGATTTTCGGTCTGGCCATCGCCATCGAGCGCGTTCTCTACTTGACGCTTTCGAACCAAAACAACGACAAGCTCCTCAAGGGAATCGAAGACGCCCTTAAGAGCGGCGGTAAGTCGGCTGCCATGGAGTACTGCCGCAACGTTCGCGGACCGGTAGCCTCCATCTTCTACCAAGGTTTGGACAAAATGGAAGAGGGCATCGAAATCGTCGACAAGGCGGTAGTTAGCCTCGGTTCGGTAGAAACCGGCAAATTGGAGCGCGGCGTTTCGTGGCTTTCGCTCTTCATCGCCCTGGCTCCGATGCTCGGATTCTTGGGAACGGTAGTAGGTATGATTCAGGCCTTCGACGCCATTGAGGCCGCAGGCGACATCAGCCCGACCCTGGTAGCTGGAGGTATTAAGGTAGCCCTTTTGACCACGGTATTTGGTCTTATCGCGGCCATGATCCTGCAGATCTTCTACAACTTGATCATTGCCATGATTGACAACCTGGTCAACAAAATGGAAGATGCCTCGATTACCTTCCTGGACATCATCGCAGCCCACCTGAAAAAATAAGTAGGCATGCGCTTTGGTTTAAATAATATCGGAAGCATCATTGCGTACGGCCTTAGTGCGGTAGGCTTGATTTTCTCCCTGCTGGTCCTCTTGGCCGGCGACGAGAGCCTCGATGCAAACGTCGGCGCCTCCATTTGGGTAACGATCGCCATGTTCATCGTGGCCATCGCCGTGGCGGTACTCAGTTCCGTGCGCGGACTCCTGATCAACCCGGCCTCGCTGCGCGGCGCCTTGGTTGGTGTAGGATCCCTCGTCGGCATCGTGCTCCTGTGCTACATGATTTCTTCGGGTTCGGACTACGCTTCGTACAAGAACATTTCGGAGTCTGGATCGCGTTGGGTATCTACGGGCCTGAACGCAACGTACATCATTACGTTGATTGCAGCCGGAACGGTACTTTACTCTTCACTACACCGCTTGGGCAAGTAAGCTATGGCATCACGTAAACGTGCAGTTCCCGAAATCAACGCGGGCTCGATGGCGGACATCGCCTTCCTGCTGTTGATCTTCTTCCTGGTTACTACGACCATGGACGTGGACAAGGGTCTGTTAGTGAAATTGCCGCCGTGGACCGAGGACACGGGCGAACAACAGGACATCAAAGAGAAAAACATCTTTGTCGTTCTGGTAAACGCCCAAAACCAGCTCCTGGTGGAAGACGAATACGCAAGTCTTGAAGACGTTCGCCGCCTGGCGAAGGAGTTTATCGACAACAACGGCGACGGCACATGCGAGGGCTGCCGCGGGTTGCGCGATCCCAATTCCTCCGATAACCCCCGCAAGGCGGTTATCTCGCTTCAAAACGACCGCGGAACGAGCTACAAGACCTTTGTGGCGGTGCGCAACGAACTGCTCGGTGCGTACTCGGAGCTCCGCGAAGACCTTTCGCAGCGTCGCTTTGGCCGTTCCTACGACGACCTCAGCGAGTCCGACAAGGAGGCAGTCAACGAAATCTACCCCCAGTTTATTTCTGAGGCGGAACCCGTTAAAATTGGAGGATAATGGCAACGATTAAGAAAAAGAAAAAGGCTGAAGTGCCGCCGTTGTCGACGGCATCGCTGCCCGACATCGTATTCATGCTGCTGTTCTTCTTCATGGTTACCACGACCATGCGCGAAGTAACCCTGCTGGTAAAGGTTAAAAAGCCCTTGGCGACCGAGATTCAAAAGCTCGAGCGCAAGGACTTGACCACCTACATCTACGTGGGGGCACCCAAAAGTGCTTCCTTGGGTACGGAGCCCCGCATTCAGTTGGCGGACCAGCTCGCGAGCGTAGGCGACGTCCAGCAGTGGGTTATCCTGCAGCGTGAGTCGATCAACGAGGCCGAGCGCACGAAGTTCACGGTGTCCATCAAGGCCGACGTGGATGCCAAAATGGGCCTCATCAGCGACATCAAGCAGGAACTGCGCAAGGCGCAGGCCCTAAAGCTTTCGTATTCCGCGAATCCCGCCGCTTCGGTGGAGGATTTGTTTAAGTCCTACTGACCGCATAGGTAATTCGGTTGCGCCCGGCTCCGTGAGGAGCCGGGTTTTTTTATGCCATTTCGTGGCTGCGGGCGACTCGTTGCCGGCACCCGGTACCCAGCTGCGCCCTGCCGCGTACTTTTGACCGCAATGAACGGTATTAAGTCGGATTTTGTTTTTTTGGGCGCGGCCCTTCTGGGGTCCCTGTTTTTGGTTTCCGGCCTGGGGGCTTCGGCGGTAATGGCCCTCCTGGGCTACGCGGGAATGCCCATTCAGGAGGTGCTGCTTCGGCACGAGCTCAACGCGGCCCGCGCCGTGCTGGCCCAACAAGGCCTGGGATCCTTGGCCCTCTTTCTCCTGCCGGGTGCGGTCATGCTGCAGCGTTGGTCGGTTCAGGCGGCCCACGAAGTTGATTCGGAGTCTCCGCCGCTCCCGCGTCCGCAGTGGTCGGTGGCCAAAACGCTGATCGCTTGGTCCATACTGCCCGCCTTGCTGCCGTTTCTCGAGTGGGCGACCGGAACGTGGGCGGATCTGCTCCGCTCGACCAACTGGGCGGTCGAGGCCGTAGCCCGAGCCGAGGACCAAGCAAGCCTGGTCGACCGGGTGCTGTTTCTGCCCCATTGGCTTGATCAACTGCTTGCGGTGCTGGTGTTTGTGGTCATCGCGGGGGTCGGCGAGGAACTTTTCTTTCGCGGAGCCCTCCAGCGCATGCTCCGTCCCCGATGGGGTTGGTATTCCGTGATTGCCTCTGCGGTGCTTTTCGCGGGCGTTCACTTTGACGTATTGCACCTGCCCTTTCTGATCACGGCTGGACTGCTCCTCGCTTGGTTGTACGAGCGCAGCGGCCGTTTGTGGGTGCCGGTGGGCGCTCACGTACTCCACAATGCCGTCACCTACCTCGAGGCGCAGCGCGCGGGCCCCGGCTCGTACGCCGGCGTCCAAGCGGAACCGTGGTCCTGGGTCGTGGCAGCGACTTTGCTGGCGGCGGTGGCGTTGCTCGCGGCACTCCGCCGACGGTAAGTACCTTTGCCCCGTGGTACGCATCGCCGACATCGAACTTCCGCCGTTCCCGCTCCTGTTGGCGCCCATGGAGGACGTCAGCGATCCGCCCTTTCGCTTGCTGTGCAAGGAGAACGGCGCCGACCTCATGTACACCGAGTTTATTTCGAGTGAGGGCCTGATTCGCGACGCCGCGAAGTCCCGCGCCAAGCTTGATATTTTTGAGTACGAACGCCCTATTGGGATCCAAATATTTGGGTCCGAGCTCGAAAGCATGATCGAGGCCGCCGAGATTTGTGCCGAGGCGAATCCCGACCTCATCGACATCAACTACGGCTGCCCGGTGAAAAAGGTGGTCTGCAAGGGGGCCGGCGCCAGCATGCTCCAAGACATACCCAAAATGGTGCGCCTTACTCAGGCCATTGTGAATGCGGTGGATAAGCCGGTTACGGTCAAAACGCGCCTGGGCTGGGACGACAGCACCAAAAACGTCGTCGAAGTGGCGGAGCGCCTTCAAGACATCGGCATCAAGGCCATCAGCATCCACGGGCGCACCCGAAGCCAGATGTACAAGGGCGACGCCGATTGGACGCTTATTGGTGCGATCAAAAACAACCCGCGCATGCACATCCCGGTGTTTGGCAACGGCGACGTCGACAGCCCCGAAAAAGCCCTAACGATGCGCGACCGCTACGGCGTTGACGGGGTGATGATTGGCCGCGCGACCATAGGGTATCCCTGGATTTTTAAGGAAATCAAGCACTTTATGGCCACAGGGGAACACCTAGCCCCGCCGACCCTGAGCGAGCGGGCCGACGCGGCCCAGCGCCACCTGGAGCTGTCGGTCGAGTGGAAGGGCGAAAAACTGGCCATTGCGGAGATGCGCCGCCACTACGGCAATTATTTTAGAAACTTCCCTAATTTCAAGGAGTTGCGCCAAACCCTGGTCACCTCGGACTCCCTCGAAACCCTTCGCGCCACCTTCGACGAAATTCGCGGAGATTACGCGCTGCGCAACAGCTTCGTATCGGAGCCGGCTTGACGGCTGGCCAGCCACGAAAGCAGGGCACCAAGCCCCGCAACCAGCCCCCATACCGCCAGGGACTGCCCCCAATCCCACCGGACCGGATAGGCGTCCACGACGTAGCCTTCGCCCAATTTCAGCAGGCCCCACTGCGCCTGGGCCAACACGACGGTCGCCCCCAAAAGCTGGCCCCCGGCGGCGCCCAGCAGGCTAAGCCAAATGCCGCTCCACATGAAGGCAGCCCGGATGCGTTCCGCCGGCATGCCCAGGGCCGCAAGCATGGCCCGTTGCCCCTGTTTTTCGAGAATAATGAGGCTCGCCGCGGCGTAAAGTCCCAGCGAGGCGAGCAGCACGATGAACCCGAGAATGGCCGCCGTGGCCAAGCCTTCGCTGCGCAGCACCTGAAACATGGCTTTCTCCCGTTCTTCAGGGCGCTCGGCGGTCCAGCCCGGCGCGGCTTCCTGCAGCTGGCTGCGCAGGTCGCGGTCCGAATCCGCCGCATTTGGCCACACGAAAACATAGGAAACCCGTGCGGAGTCCGCCAGCGGATTCAGGGCGCGAAGCTCGGACTCGGGCAGCAGGCCGTAGGCGTAATCGACCTGGGGGTGCACCGAAAAGGTTCCGCGCACGGTGCTGCGCTGCTGCTGCACGTCGTCCAGGCCTTTTTGGGGCCAAAGCAGTTCAACCGGGTCGGGCCCCATGTCAAAGGAAACGAGCAGCTGTTCGGCAACGCCGCGGCCCACGTAGAGTCCGTCGAGGTCATTCAGGCTGTCGCCGTCGCCCCGTACCAGCGCGGCGGCCCAGGGACTTAGGGCGCAGAAGGCGGAATCCACCCCCCAAAGCTCTACCAGCAGTTCGCGCTCGTCGGTGCGCACCAAGGCCTTTTGTGCGACCGCGGTGGCTACGCCCGCAACTTCGGGAAGGGCCTTAAGGCGATCCACGGAAACGGGGGCGTGCTGGCCTTTGCTCGGCGAAAGGGTATAGGGCGCATGAATGCCCTCGTAGGCCGCGCGGACCATGCCCTCGAGGCCATTGAATCCGGCCAAAACCACGAGCATGGCGGCGGTCCCAACGGCCACCCCGAGGGCCGCAAGCCACGCCACCCACTGCGTGAGTTTGCGTCCGCGAAGCAGGCGCCAGCCCAACTGCGGTCCGCTTGCGCGCATTATTTGAATGGGTTTTCGCCGCCTTCGCGCAGCAATCGGTCGATGTTGGCTTCGTACTCCATCGAATCGTCGGCGAAGTACTGCAGGTTGGGAATCACGCGCAGCTGGTGGCGTACCCGTCCCGCGAGCTCGTTTTTGATGCGCGGAGCGTGCTCCTGAATGAACTCCATGGCCTTTTCGGTCCGGTCAATGGGGAAAAAGCTCAAGTAGACCCGCGCCAGCCCGAGGTCGGGCGTCACCCGAATTTTGCTGACCGTGATCAGGGTGCCGGGGAATTCCGCCGCCGCCAGGGCCCGAAATACCTCGGCCATGTCGTGCTGTAGCAGCGAATTGATGCGTTTTTGGCGAATGGATTCCATACCCGCAAAAGTACCGCTAATTTTATGGCCATGCTTCCCGCTCCCCACTGGCTCGGAATCGAGCACCTCGGCATCGCCGTGCTCGACCTTGACGCCGCCGAAACCTTATACACCGAGCTGCTCGGCGTCGGGCCCTACAAGCGTGAAGAGGTAGCCTCCGAAGGCGTTATGACGTCGTTTTTTGCGGTGGGCGGCAGCAAAATCGAGCTCTTGGCGGCCACCCGCCCCGATTCACCCATCGCGACCTTTCTCGAGAAGCGCGGCGAGGGCCTGCACCACGTGGCCTACGCCGTAGCTGACCTCCAGGCCGAACTCAACCGCCTGCACGCCGCGGGCATAGCCCTGATTCACCGCCACCCCAAACCGGGGGCCGACGGAAAGATCATCGCGTTTTTGCACCCCAAGTCCACCGGCGGAAGCTTGATCGAACTCTGCCAGGACGCGAAATAGGGAGTCCGTCTCACTGAAAAAGTAGCGTGCGCCAGCCGTGGGCTGAGGCCGAAGCAATGTTGGCGGCGTTGTCGTCGACAAAAAGCACGTCGCCGGGCTCGGTCACGTCCAGTTCGCGGTCTACGGCCGCGTAGATGGCGGGGTCGGGCTTGCGCAGGCCCATATCGTAGGAGTAAAATACCCGCTCAAAGCAGCGCTCGAATTCCGCGTAGCCGCGCAGTCCCAGTCGCTGCCGCACCTCGGCAATGTGAATGGGGTTGGTATTGCTCAGCAGCGCAAGCCGGTATCCTTGTGCGCGCAGGCGGTGCAGCTTGGCTACGGTACGCGGCGGAACCTCCAGCAGCAGGGCGTTCCAGGCGGCGTCGAGGCTGGACGACGAAGCGGCCCACTTCAGCTGGCGGCGCAGGGCATCGCGGAATCCCTGGGCGTCGAGGGCGCCGGTTTCGAATTCGTGAAAAAAGTCCGCGTCGAGGTGCAATTCCGCGGGCGCACCCAGCGTTTGAAACGCGTGAACGCTTCGCGGCGGATCGATTTCAATTAAAACGTTTCCAAAATCAAAAACGATCCAGCCCCCGGGGTGGGCGGTGAGTTCCGTAAGCTTGAGGCGGCGCATGGCCCAAAGGTCGGGTTAATTCGCCTCGACCTTGGTGTACTTCTTGGGCGTGACGCCAAATTTTCGCTTAAAGGCCGCTATGAAGTGGCTCGGATTGTGGTATCCGATTTCAAAGGCGACCTCGTTCACGCTCAGTCGGCCCTGATCCAGCATGCGGCGCGCGTGATTCAGGCGCGTGTCCATCACGTACCCGTATACGGTGTTGCCGTAGACTTCCTTGAAGCCGGCCTTGAGCCGGTATTCGTTGAGCCCCACGCGGTCGGCGAGCTCCTTGATGGTCGGCGGGTCCTGCCATTGGTCCAGAATCACGGCTTTGGCGTCGTGAATTCGGCGAAGGTTGTCTTCGTCTTTCAGGAAGGGACAGGCCGCCGTATCGGGCTCGCTGCTGTGGAAGTAGTGGCCAAGCAGCTCCAAAACATAGCCCAGTTGCGCCACCCGCAGGGCATTGTCGCTCAGGCGCTTGGACCAAAGCGCGTCGAGAATAACCCGTTGGCCTGCGTCCACGGCCCGCTGGTCGTAGATGGGGCGCTGCATGTCGGTGCGCCCCAAAAACGGAATCTCGTCGCTTTCCCCGCCGTCGGGCATAAACAGCCGGTGAAGCCGATCAAAGCGGAGTTTGACGGCAATCAGGCGCTTGCCGTGCGGCAGGCTAATTCCTGCCTTGAGTTCGTCTTTGGGGTTGTAAATGAAAAAACTCTGCCCGGCCGGGAGCGGACGCATGTACATTGGGCCGAACTGAAAGGCGGTTTCGCCGTCCAGGCTAAAAAACAAGTGAACATGTTCCCGTTCCAAAACGAGGGTGCTGGGCGCCTCGCTCGACCGGCCCTCGAGGCGCAGCCACTCGATTCCGTCGTAGAGGCTTTGGTATCGGATTGGGTTATTTGTGCTCATTGCTTTCGTTGCAAAAATACGAAAATCCTCCATTTTAGGGCGTAAAGCCTCGCTCTATTTGGGATATCAATTTTTCGTTTACGGGTATTAATGGCCTAGGTGGCTCGCTATTTTTGCCCTGTGAAATGGTTAACTGAGTACCGTCAAATCCTCAAGCGCGACGGCTGGGCGGGCTTGATTCGTCAGGCCGGATGGCCTGTGTCCATTGGACTTTTCTCGTTCTTTCTGCTCAAAGGCCTCGTTTGGTTGGCCATGGCCTACGGCGGCTTGGAGCTGCTGCGCTAAGCCAATTCAGTACGTCAGGGTTCGGTATACTACGGCAACGCGCTTGCCCAGTCTGTTCTGTTTATTGGCCAGAAAATCCTCGCGCACGGTCCAGTTTCCCTGGCTGTCGAACGAAGGATAACGGTACTCATGCTTCACCAACTTCTCGGCGGTATAGTAGTGCTTCCACAGCAATCCGTTGTCCAGATAGACGTAGAAATTCATAATGGACTTGGATGGTCGTCCGAGTTCATCGGGTACGAGCAGCTCCATTTTGGACTTAACATGAAGTGCGGCGTATTCGTACTTCATTCCCGAAACGAGGTTCCCATCTTGAATTACCTGTTCTTCAATAAGTTGGCAGTCCTTGTCGAATTTTAGTATGCTCTGGTTGATCAGCGACCCGTCAATATCTACCTTTTTAAGTTCAATTAGCTGCTTTTTCCCTTTCGGAACAAGGGAAACGCTGGATACCCCCTCGTTGCTGTAGTTAACCCAGCCAGTCAGTTTTCCCGTTTCGTTATAGAGGTACCGCGTGTTGAACATTCGACCGTTTTCGTAGGTGCGGAGCACTCGATCCGGCTGCCCGGAGGAGTGAAATAGGAACTCCTTACGGTATGAACGCGTTTTTTTCCCCTTTACGAAAAGGTATTCTTCTTCGGCAATTTTCGAACAACTCCCTTGAACTGCCAAATGCTCGGTGGGGACCGTGCAAAGTTGACCCTGAAGCGAGAGGGCAAGGGCCGCGAAAACGACCGACATACTTATTTTAATGGAACCCATGAATGTTTGCTGTCTGTTCCGCTAAAATTAGGACCTGCTCAACCTAAGTTTGCACTCCCACTGCGCCCATAGCTCAGCGGTTAGAGCAGGGGACTCATAATCCCTTGGTCGCAGGTTCAAATCCTGCTGGGCGCACTAAACCCGTCACCCGTTAAGGTGGCGGGTATTTTTTTATCGGTTTACCTACTCGACGACGACCGTTTCGTACACCGACGTATAGCTATCGCCCTCCTTGAAGCGCTTGCTCCATTTCACTCGGCCGTCGATGTACACCTTGACGGTGACGTCGCTCCAGAACACGTTGCCGGGATTATTGAGTAGCCCGTTGATTTTTAGGTTCGTGCCCTTCATGACATTAAACGTCTGGCCGGATTTCTTGAGCGGACTTTCTTCGCCGGTGATTCCCACTCCGCCGAGGATCGCTAGATTTTGATCGTAAATATTGAGAAAGAAAAACGACTGCGCGGGTCCGGCGGTTTTGGTTTCCATGACCGCGTAAACTTCGCGCGGCAAGCTGGGGTCTTTTTCGCAGCTCGTGAGAATAAAGCCTCCAAACAGGAGGGCCATTAGGGCAAAAAATGAAGTGCGCATGGTCGTTTATGAGTTTGTTTGTTTGAAGGTACGCACAGGGCGCACACAAAATGCAGTTCACCAAGTAATCAACGAGGAAAGGGCCACTGCAACGCGGCATCTCAATGCCTCGGCTCAGTGGAATATGCCATTGAATTCGTACCCTGGGCTCATCGGCGTGCGACGTAACCTAACGAAGAACTTGCCTTCGACGTTCCGCCAGTACCTTGGGCCAAGCTCGATAACCTTTTATAAACTGACTCGCAAGGTAGAGGCCCGTAGCGAGGCTGCGGCGCCCGGGGTATTTGACAAGTCCAACGTACAAGCCAAAGGAGCTCATGTACGGCACCCGAATGGCAAAAATTCCAAGCATTTTGAACTTGCGGTGGTACATGCCAAAATTGAAGAAGCTGTCTGCATACCACGGGAAGGGGTCACGGTCCTTGAAGAAGGCGTTGCCGTTTCGCTGCGGATAGTGCATAACGGTTATTTCGCTGCGAAACGAAATGCTGTAGCCCGCCCGCAAGAACTGCCGAGCAAAGTCGGTTTCTTCGTGGATGCCCATGCCGATGTAGGCCGGCTCGTAGGTAAACGCACGGTTCCGGTCGGATTTGATAAACCCAAATGCGCCACCGCTATAGCAATTCAGGCCGTCCACTGCGGCAACGGTATGGCTGTTATTGAAGAAGTGCCCATACCAAGTAAACCGTTGCACGTTTCGGGTTTGGGTCTCCGCCTGACCGGGTTCCAATATCCGAGGAGTGAGAATTCGGTCGGGAAACTCCGATAAAAAAGAGACGTAGTAGCTAAAAAAGGGCGCCGGAAGCGTTACGTCGTCGTCGGTAACGACGACGAGTCCGTCGAGCGCAGCGTTAAATCCGGTTTGCTTGGCGATGCAGCGATTTTGCACGTCCATTTCGAGGTACTTCACGGACACGCTTGGATCAAGTTTCGCGAGCATTTCCTTGACCTGAACGCGGGCTTGGAGGTCCGTACTCTGATCAATGACCACAAGGTGGGTCGGCAGCAGATCCAGCTTGTTGATGCTCTCAATCAATGGAGGCCAAACGTTGGGTCGATTAAAGGTTGGGACGACCAGCGTAATCGGGCTGTCGGGAGTGAGGGGGGTAAATTCCGGTCGGTTTCGATTGGCGAAGTCCGCCCAAAGGAGCCGCACCGCACTCGCGATTTCGGCGGGACTAAACCAACGGAAACTCAAGGGATAGCCTGCGCGCTGGCACGTGAGCCAAAAGAGGTAAAGCGTTAGGGACTCGGTGGCGATAATCGCAACGGCCGAACCGGTCATTCCCCAGATGGGGAGCAGTACGCTGTTCAAGGTGATGCTGAGGACGGCTCCGGCGGCAGTGATCCAAAGCACCATTCGGTCTTTGCCGTTGTTCAGCAGGATTTGATTGGAAAGTGTCGCAGAGATTCCCGTTAAAAAGGGAACCACCAAGAGCGCATGGAAAATGTCCAGAGAGGCTTCATAGTCCGTTCCAAAAAGCCGGTGAACGAGCCAAGGACTTACGAGGTACATGAAGGCTCCAGCCATGCCAAGGGCAAGGACCGAGACCGATAGATTCCTACTCACCCGTTCCAAGCCTTCGCTGCGTGATTTTTGAAAGCCTACGGTGGCGTGCGGAAGCATGGCAAAAACCAGCGGGATGCCAATGAGGGCTTGGCTGATGTTCATAAGGCGCCATCCCAAGCTAAATAATCCTACTTCCTCAAAGGTTAAAAAGAACCCCAAGAGGATGATCGTTGAGGTTTGGTAGGTGTTGTTGATGATGGACGTTACAAACAGGTAGCGCTCCTTCCACAAGAGTGCCCACGTAGGCCGGTCCCATTTAATTCGAAACGGAATTCGATCGCGAAAAACGGCCAACAAAAAGGTCAGCAGACCTACAGTTACCGTGCTCAAGCTCAAAATCAACGGGTACCGATAGTAATGTTCCGGTTCGGAAATGAAGACGAAAAGCAAGGCGACAAACCCAAGCTTGATCACGAAATGGATGGGCACAATTCGATCCATTTTTTGCATTCCCTGAAAGTACCAGTTGGGCATAAGGACCCATCCAAAAACGAGCAGGAAACTGGAGTACGCCGCCCGAGTATGGTGGTTGAGTTCCGGAAGAAAATAATGAAGCGTGGCAAAAATCAAGGTGGCGGCGATAAACAGCGCAAGCCGAGCGGAAATGACCCGATTAAAGACCTCGTGAATTTTCGCTTGGTCTCCGGAGTGCCGCGCGATTTCTCGGGTTGCCGAAACGTCGAATCCGTAGGTGACCATCAGGCTGAAGTAGCCTACGATGATTCCCAGGAAATTGACAATCCCAAAGAACTTCGGCCCCACGACATTTCCCAAATACGGCAAGGCAACAATGGGGAAGATGTACTGCAGGAACTGCAGAACGCTATTCGACAGGGCGTTCGTAAAGAGGTTGCCGGTTTTCACAAGGGTAAAGGTAGGTTTGGTCGCGGCCTTGCCTTGCGCATCGCCTACTTTTGAGGTGTGCTTGAGTCAAAGAAGGTCTGTGTCGTGATGGGCGACGACCGTCCAGTTGTGGGCGGGAGTTCGGCATTTTCTAGCTACCCCAGCTTGGCGTACGAAATCAATCGCCTTTTTTGCGAAAAAATGGGATGGGATTTTCGCTACGAACAGTATCAGTTACCCCGACGTTGGTGGGGAACGCTCCCACCATTTAGTTCCGCTGCGCACCAATCAAGGGCGGCCTCGTGGGTTAAGCTGCTCGCCGTGGAACGCGCACTTGATTTGGGCTACGAACTCGTAGTCTGGATTGACAGCGACTGTATTTTTTACCATCACGAGGCCGACTGGTCAGGGCTCCTGGGGCAGTTTAATCGCCCGGACGTATCGTTCTTAAGTTGGGTGGACCGCCCGTTTTTTACCGATCAGTTTTGTGCCGGTTTTTTTGTGGTTCGCTCCTGCGACCGCATCCGGCACCTGATTCAAACCACCTGGAACCGGCCCTCGCGCTACAGCTTGAAGCACGTTTACGAACAATCCGAGTTGAATGCCGCCCTAAAGGCCTGGCCGCGTACTCAGTACGTGCTCGTTGACGAACCCATGTTTGCGCTCGAGGAACCCACCCAAAAACTACTTCACATTGCGAGCTTTGACCACCAGCTTCGGGTCCCATCGTTTTTGAAGTGGTTCGCTGACCGGGGGTTGCAGCCGGAACCTCAAAAGACCGACGCCCATGTGGTAACCGATCTAGAGGTAGATGAATGGGACCGGCGTTGGTCGGGGACTGAACCTACGCCGGGTGACGTGGTCCGCCGATATTCGCGTGGGCTGCTGCAGGCTGCGCGGGCCAAAATCAAGCGATTCAAGTCACTTCGGTAGAATCCCGTATCTTTGCACCGCAATTGCTAGGGCAGTTGCCTTCACACCGGAGGGAGTATGTTAACCTTGGTGCGGCCGCTTCCGGTGCGGCGCTCCGCCTCCCTTAGGGAATATGAAATTTACTGATTTAGACCTGAACGCAGACATTCTGGATGCGCTCGACGACTTGGGCTATGAACTGCCCACCCCCATCCAACAGCAAGCGATTCCGCCGGCCCTCGAAGGCCGCGACGTGCTCGGAACCGCCCAAACCGGTACCGGCAAGACGGCCGCCTTTGTGCTGCCAATTCTGGAACTGCTCAGCCGCGAACCCATTGACGAACACCGCCCAATCCGCGCCCTGATTCTCACGCCAACCCGCGAGCTCGCCATTCAAATCGACGAGAGCATTCGCGACTACGGCAAGTACGTCGACGTCAAGCGCGCCCTCATTTTTGGCGGAGTGGGTCAGCAGCCCCAGGTTGACGCGTTGCGCCGCGGTTCCGAAATGGTCGTCGCCACGCCTGGACGCCTCCTTGACCTCATGCAGCAGGGCCACGTGGACCTGCGCGACCTTTCGTGGTTTGTGCTCGACGAGGCCGACCGCATGCTCGACATGGGCTTCATTAACGACGTGCGCAAGGTGATTGCCAAGCTTCCCCGCGAGCGCCAGACGATGTTCTTCAGCGCCACCATGCCGTTTGAAGTACTTAAGTTGAGCGACGATTTGCTCGTCGACCCGGTGCGCGTTTCGGTTGCGCCCGTGTCGAGTACGGCCGAGAAGATTGAGCAGCGCGCCTACTTCGTCGACACGAATGCCAAGCGCGACCTGCTGGCCCATGTGCTGAAGTCCGACGAAAACATCAAGTCGGTCCTCGTTTTTGCCCGCACCAAGCACGGCGCCGACCGCATCTCCAAGGATTTGGAACGCCGCGGAATCCCTGCGTTGGCCAT
>Ga0222712_10001038_pt1 | contig 35669 bp, 58 predicted proteins | sample C33_657DmetaG_FD_165043 | JGI IMG/M metagenome (GOLD analysis project Ga0222712, IMG submission 165043) | Estuarine water microbial communities from San Francisco Bay, California, United States - C33_657D | ecosystem: Environmental > Aquatic > Marine > Unclassified | place: USA: California...
TAACCTTTGCAATCCTGCTACCTAAGTCCACAAAGTTCCCTATTCTTAATTCATTTGATTTCATTTTACAATTATAATAAATTTATTTTGATTTGCAAAATTTTATCTATATTTGCGTCATGGAAATAGACTTAACAAAATATGGTATAGAAGAACTTGTTGAATTACAAAACAAAATTGATAGTATTATTAGGTACTATGATGATGGTTATTTTTATATCTGCGAAGTTCGTTCCTACGGTCGTAATTGGAAGGAAAACTATATCTATAATACCCATACTCTTCAGGAGTTATGTTACCAATATAATGGTGATGATGGGATTGTTGATGTATTCTCTAATAACCCTGACTTGTCTAAGATAGATAACTATGGTGATGTTATGTATGTTCCCACCGTTGAGGACTATGAAAAATGGGTGGAGTATACCTCATCGTCACATAGAATCCCTAGAGTTGAGGAAGAATTGGATAAATGGGATAAACGTGATAATGTACCGTTTATGTATAGACCTAGGTTTGCTCCTTTGTATACTCGTGAAGACCTTGAGGAAATGAAATCCGAACTTGCCAATTATGATATGTCATTTGTTGCCCCTGTTAGTGTTAAACCTGTATATGAAGATGAAGAATGATGGAAAGTGAACTTAAAATACTAAACAAATATCTTAAAAAGATGTTTCCATTCATTGTTGAAGTGGATAGTATAGTCAATAAAAATAAGTCATATGACCGTTATAATGATACAAGATGTAGAATTAACGGTAATAAAAATTCCTTAAATATTCACATTTATGTTTCCCCGCTCCACTTCTGTGAACTTATGGATAACCGAGTTGAAAAGAAATTACAATCTATTATGCTCAAACAAAGTGCTACATTGATTAAATCTATTATGACCGATTGTAATCCTGATAATATTAAATTCTTGTTTTTTCCTGACGTAGATAAAGTAACCATCTTTGATGATATACCTGAGGAGTAATTCTATATTACGAATGTATTTATATTCATGGATAGAAATAATATATTGGGTTCAGTATTGATTAAATTATTGAGAAAGGATTTCCCCGATGTTGAGGATATTAAAGTTGTGTCCTATGAAAATGAAGGGAAATACTATTATACAATCTTATTGGGAATAAATCCTGACATTGTTCAGAATATGGATTTTAGTGGGAATAATGTGAAGGTTAAGACAAGAGAGTTGTTTAGTTATATTTATCCACACGATAATCTTCAGGGTATTAACTTCTTTAATCCTAACCCGAATTATTAACTTCTGTAGTTGTGTGGCGGTAGTTTAACCCCCAACCCCTTTTAAAGACTCTTACCTGTACCTTTGTGAATTAGTTTGATACATTCAGGTGATATATTTTCAAACGTTACAATATGTTTGTATGGACCACCTTCGAAATGTATATCTCTATACCATTGTACGTTTGCACATTCTGTATTGATTAACCAAATATCATCATCATATGATGACTGAAACATATCCATGTTTTTTAATGAATCTGTGGCAAATATGGCTTTCCTGCAATCAACATTATCCCCCACATGTGACTGATAACATTCCCCCACCGAAACTTGTAGTCCATTCTCTTTTATATTTTTCCTCCATACAGGATTTGATGTATGAGCCACAATTTTGTAAGGGACATATTCGTCCCCCGCAGGTGAATAAGTTTCTTCCCTTAATATTCTCTTGATTAAATCTCTCACAAATAATAAATATGAAGGAAAATAAAAACCCTACATTTAATAAACTTTGAAGTTCATTGTTTCAATTACACGCTCCGCAACCTTTCGGTGACCTGATGGTGACATATGACATAAACCATCCCAACAATCCGTTTTGGGAACTACTCGTGTGTCGATTACAGTTGCACCCTCAATAGAAGTTAACATAAGATTTTGTAACTTAATGTATTTTGTAACATAATTCGGATTGGGTGTGTTTGTTATATTCGGGTCAAACCCTGTTAAAACCACCGCGTGAACTCCTCTATAATTACAGATTTTAATAATCTCTTGAATATTCTTTATCGCCTTTTCGGGTGTAATTGCGGATGAATACATATCGTTCGCACCACCGTAAATAAAACAATAATCAACATTTTGGTTTATATTGAAACTGTGGTATAACATCCAATATGTTGTTTTACCTGAAACTGAAATATTATTCATTTTCATTTTGGTTTTTTTACAAACAATTGTTTGCCAACCGTTTACTGAATTTGCGGTGTGCGAATCACCAATAAAGAGTGCGTTCTTTCCGTTTACATCAACTATGGTATCTTGAGTTGTAGATAAATTAAGTTTATTATCAGTTTCCGTGTTGACTAATATACCAATGATTTGCAAATATATTGTAAGAAAAATGGTGATAAGTAATTTCATATTGATTTGGTTAATTCAATTATAAAGATAATCAAATAATCATATTAAACAATATAATATATATTTTTGTAAAGAGTTATATCTTGTCAACCGCGTCAACAAACTTGTGACATTTTTCGGAAACACCACCTTTTTCGTGGTCTGTTATAGTAATAATAACTTCGTCATAACCAACTTTCATATCAGGATGATGATTTTGTTTTTTTGCAATTCTTGCAACCTTGTTTACAAAATCCATCGTTTCGTTATAATCAGAAAACTTGAATTTCTTTATAAGGTTTCCATTAGTTGTTTTCCAACCTTTATGGGACTCCTTTTCTTCTTTTAATACTTTTTTTATAATATTCTGTAAGTTCATTATTTTGTTTTCTTTACACAATTTGGATATCGTTTACCGAACATTGTTTTCATTCCCTTTTGGGTATATCCTTTCCAACATCTTTCAGTTAATTCACCCTCGTTTTGTTCTTCTTTCTCTCCACCCAAAACTTTTTTAAAGTTTTTAGGTAGTTCACTGAATTTAATTAACTTTACATTGACCATTCTAATATCATGTTTGTTCGCCTTCTGTATTCTATGGTGACCATCAAGAATATATTTGATTAAACCGTTATCGTTAACCAAAACAAGGACAGGATATTTCAAACTTGTCTTGTCAACCTTTTTCATCTCCTCAGGATTATCCCCGTGAAGAGCATGTTTCATAAGTTTTTTAGTTGACATTTTGGTCACAGGAATATCTTTGGTGAACTTCAATAATTCTTTTAATGTAACCGTATCTTCTCCTCGTGTCCACTTATCATTTAAACCTTCTTGGATTGTATTACCACACTCTTTAACTTTCTTTGAATAAACATCTATTGGTTCACCAAAATAACCATAAACGGTCTCCCAAACCTCATCCATTATGTTATCATATTTTTCTTGAACCTCTTGTGTTGCAGGAAAATATTTGGTACCATATCCACCAATAAATGTAATCAAAACTTTATAATGTTTAAATGATTTGTCAGGTTCAATAGTTTCTATATTCCATGGTGCAGTGACTTCAATATCACAAACAATATGTTTGTTTCTATCAATAAGACCATTCAATGATTCTCTAATCATTGCAGATAAATCTTTTTTTGAATTATCTTCGTTGATAATTCCCATCATTTGTTTTATCCTACTAATGTCTTCCTGTAAGTTCATTGTTTATAAATACCTTTGTCTTTATAAAATAATTTAACTATACTTATCAAAATAGAAATATGAATTATTATGAATTGTAATATAGAATTAGTTGAGAGCTCCCTTAAAAAGGAATTTCCGTATGTTGTTAAGATAAAAGAGTTGGTCAAGTCTGAACCAACAGTTGATACACCAATCCCTCATTATGAGTTGGATGTTTATATTAAAGAAAGTTTCTTTTCTCAACTTGAGAATAACGGTCCTCTTCGCAGTACTATTGTAACTTCATTCTCTAATCAAACTACCGAAATAGTAAGAGGTATCTGTCCTGAGTTAGGTGTGTCATCAAAAAATTTAATTGTGTCTTTTATACGTTACACAGATGTTTAAATAATTTTTTGTATCTTTGTGGTATGGAAAAATTACTCGCGTTTTTAGCTATCAGGGCTTTCACCCACAATAACCAAGAGGCAATGTTGTTTTATAATGTATTTTTCGGTGAAGACACAGTAGAACAACCTAAAGTTCCTGTTAAGGTTACACCCAAATCAATTACTGCACGTAAATCTATTCGAGGTTCCATTCAGACCCCTAAGATTGAAGTACCACAACCTTCAAGTAAGAAATTAGAGTTGATGGAATCTTTAAAATACTTAAAAAGTAAAAAGTCAAAGACCAATCAAGATAAACAATCGATTAACATTCTTGAAGCTGTTCTGAAAAACATGGGTTGATAATTAAATCAACTATTTTATTTAACATAACATTCATTCTTATACTCCCATCATATAACTCAACATATATTGTGGGATTATTTGGTATGTAATATAAATCATTTATCGTCCATTGATTATTCATGTAATCAATTTTTTTACCTATAACTTTGTTTGCGTCTCTCATGACAATATATATTCATGTCGTAATGAATATTTATAAATTATGAAATACATTATAACAGAGTCACAATATTACAAAATATTGTCAGAACAAAAATCCTCAGATTTATATTCCGCAATATTAGGTTATTTGGACCAATACGGTAATGATATAATGTCCACGGCAAAAGATAAGATGAAAATGCTTCAAGCAAAAAAAGAAGTAATGGTCTTTTGTGAAAATAAAAGAGATGGGAAATCTGTCGGTAAATTCAGGTTACCTGAAAGTACTGCATTATTTAATACAGTATTGAAAATGGTTAAAAATAACCCGAATATTTCATCTTTAATAGATAGAGGAAAAAACATCAAACATACATAAGTTTTAGTTAATCAAGCATACCTTCATTACCTGGACTATAAGTATAAACCATATCAACAGGTAATCCCCACTTTGTATAAAAGTATTTTTTTAAGTGAGCTTGAATATCATCTGTAGTGTTTAACCCAAACATTTTTTCTAGGTTGTCATAAATGTCTCTTCTTAATGATAAGATATCTTTTCCAAAACTAGTTTTGGAAATAATCACTATTGGGTGACCTGATTGGTTAACATACCAATCTGTATCCTCTCTCCTTTGGACCAATTTTAAATCACCCAACTCGGAACTTAAGTAACTTTCAATAATATCATTTAATCTTGATTCTGTAATAATATACTTCATAGTAATAAATACAATTTAATTGAGTTTATTACCTTTTTCAATTACATCATTTACATATTGAGTATGAGGTTTTGTTCTATCTTTTTGTCTGTGATAGTAATTACCCCAATCTCTATTCCCATCTTGCGCAGGTAATGGTTGAACTTCTTTGATACCATTCCTAATCACACCTTCAATTCGTGAGGTATGATGGTAAACATCATCATGGGTTTCTTTAACACCATTTTTAACAACACCCTCAACGGGGTTTGGTAATCTTGATGAAAATGCCTTCATGGTCTTCTTAATACCATTACTGATGACCGTATTTATTGTTGATTCTTCGTCAAACAAAGCCGCCGCTTCAGTTTTTTTGATACCATTTTCAATCACATCTTCTACCTCATTATTTTGTTTTGGAGATTCAAATTGATAAACTATTTTACCCTTCATTTCTATAGAACCTAAGTAACCTCCTGGCTTCGTAGATTTCACACCATCTTTCATAGTTTTATCTACAATACTTTCAGTATTGACCCATTCCTCCATTGCCTTTGTTTCTTTCACACCACCTTTTATCACATCCTCAACATTATTATATTGAGCCCAACCAATTTCAACATGTCTAATCCCATTTTTTATGGTATCTTCAATAAAATAATCCCTGTTATCAGGAGCGCCAAGTTTTGTTTCTTTAACCCCATTTTGTATGGTGTCTTTAACACAAGTTGAATTCATAAAAATGGAGAATTTGGTGTCCTTTACCCCATTTACTATCGCATCTTCTATCTCAGCTTCATTACCCAAACCAAAACGGTGAGTTTCTTTCACCCCATTTTCAATCACTTGTTCAGACTTCCATTCTCTTGTCGCCTTTTCACTTTTGGTTTCTCTTACCCCATTATCTATGGTGTTTTCAACATGCTCATATCTTTCATTTTGCCAATACAAGGTTTGTTTCAAACCATCTTGAATGGTGTCTTCAATAGAATCATTTCTACACACATCACCTCCCGAATAAGTTACTTTAACACCATTTTTTAGGGTATCTTCAACTACAGAACTTTTCATTTTTCTGAACAATCTAGTTTGTTTCACCCCATTTATGATATTATCCTCAACCCATTTGGTGATATATTTTTGATTCTCAACAACATCCATGGACATATAAGTAAACAAGTTTTTAAAGAAATTGTAGTTATACCACAAAGTTCCATCTTTGGTTAGCTCAATAACCCATTGTTTTGATTCAGTAAAAATGAGCCATGTTGAACCATTGTTAACGTATTTATCAACATTAACAACCGATTCATCAATCAATCTGTTTATAATCTTTTGCATTGTATTTTATTCTTGACGACCTCTATAATAGTAAGCCAAATCGTCATATTCAAGTCCGATTGTAATTATACCCGTTTTTGAATCCGCAGTTGACATATAAAGATAGCAATTTATTCCTTTATCGTCGCTGCAATACCATCTCTTTACACCATTCTCATATTCACCATCATAAGTAATAACTCTGAAAGTTTGAACCTTTGCACTATAGATAACCATAACGGTATTATCCACTTTAATTAACATGGATTGAGCGGTTGGTTCTTGCCATTCAACTTTACCTTTGTCTTTAAGTCCAATGGTTAAATCAATAGTTCTTACGAATAGTGTCTGAGCGTAAGATGTAACACTTAAAAGTGTAAGTGCCAACACGAATAATAATTTTTTCATAAAAATTGGTTTAGAGTGTAAAGATAAAAGAAATTTCTTAAATAAAAAAAAAAATAATTTGAATAAATTATTCTTCTGTTTTGTCGCAATCAGGTGAACGGTTGATTAAAACCGTGGTATCAACCCCAATAAAATTATCAATTGTATTACGGAGTTTAGTTTCTGTGGTATCACTATAATAATTTGGAGTTAATACTAAAACAATATAATCCCCTGTTTTAGGAATTTTTACCGCAATCACATCACAAATAGGACCTTCAAAAAATTGTAACACAAGTTCTTCAATAGCATGTCCCAATTCACCTCTATCAACATCATCTTTTTTGAACCGTTTAGTCATGGTTCTTATTTGTTGTTCTGTTATAATGTATTTCATATTAGAATCCCCTTATTTCTTTCCCTTTAACAGTATCAACAATATCCAAATAAAAATCTTCAAGGTCTCTTTCACCTGATTCTATTTTTTTAATAACTTCAGGTTTACGGTATAATGTATTGTTAACAATAAAGTCAATCATTTCTTCATCTGTAATTCCTTCAGGTTTAGTTGCTTCAGGTATACATTCATATGTTCTTTCCTTTGTATCAATTACGTTGATATATAATCCCGATTCACCAACTATTTTTTCAAATTTAGGAATCATTACGTCTTCGTACCATTCTTCAATAACATGAAGTACATATGATGGCTTAACACTAAATATTTTGGAAATAGTTTCTACTATTTCTTTATCAACCAGCAAAGTACCTTTGTCAAATTTACCCTCGTCAAAATTATAATAAGTGCTAATTGCTCCTTTACCGTCAATACACCAAACTTCACCAAGATTTCCGTAGTTACGAGATTTTTTCATAATCTTTCTCTCGCCATTTTCTATGTATTGATTCAAATACTTATTTATCCCATTTTGTAATGCGGGACTACTTCTATTGAATCTATTAAATTGTTCTTCCGTGATTATGATTTTCATTATTTATAAATACTCTGAGATTAAATAATAAACCCCCACATTTCTGTGAGGGTTATTTTATTATACCAATTCCAATTGTTCTTGTTTCATTAGTTCGTATGCTCTTGCCATCCTTGTCATTCCAATTCCTCCACCGAATCTTGGGAAGAAGTCAAACGATAAGAATTGTTTTAACTCCTCTTCAACTCTTTCTTTTCCAAATAGTTCAAACAATTTGTCAGCATATCTACCATCTTCAATTGTGTAAAACATCTCCCTCATTTTATCTACATCACATGAACGTTCAGCTGAACCGATTGTCTCTTGACCGTAAAGGATAACATCAACTTTATTGAAGATTTCACCATCTTTGTGTTTCATATTCCAAAATGGATTTGTTCTTCTTGGGAAATGTTGAAGAGATACAACGGGACTTATTTCTTGCCACATTCTTGTTTCATGTTCATCTTCCAAGATTGGAACTCCACCATATTCTTGACACATTTCATCATAATTAACTTCGACCATTTCATCATCAAATCCAAGGTACGCTAATAGGTCACCTTCCAATTTGATAAGTTCTTTCATTCCACCTTTTGATTCAAACTCAAACATTGGGAAGATTAACTCATGACGACCTGGTATTGGGTTCTTTTCTTCTCTATATGATGTTGAGATACAGAATACACCTTTCCATTCAGGGTTCATCAATAGTTCATGTTCCAACCACATCTGACCTGTTTGTGGTAACGGCCAAATCAGACCACCATATTCAAATGTTTTAACTGAATGCGGATTTTCACATGCCGCCAAGATTGATAATCGTGATTGTGTTGGAACTTCAACAAAACCTCTCTCCAAGAAGAATCTTCTCATCTTCTGAACTAACTCATTGTAGATTTTTGTGTTTTTCATTTTTTGTTTTTTTTTGTTTTATGTTTATTTATTTGTTATCGTAAGGGCAAAAAAAATCCCATCAATAAATGATGGGATGATTATCAGATTTAAAATATAATATATTGGTTTCATAGTTGGCTTTTCGTTTTTTTCTGAACATTAGAAATAAATATATCACAAATTTGGAAAGTATCAAGTGAATCCATTATATTTGCACCATGATTGATAACTTAGACATAATTAAATCACTTTTGAACTTCACTGATGCAGGTGACTTCTACATGCTCTACATATTCAAAAGGAAGAAAGACCAACCTGAAGGTGAGAAAGATAATCACCAATCAGTTAGGACTATCAAAACTTATTGTATTGAAAGCATTGACCACCTTGAGCGTAGGTACGATGAGATTAAACAACTTTGTGAAATGTTTAAGGCTCGTGCATATATCCATGTTCAAAAACAAAATCACTTTAACGTTTCATTAAATATGATGGTTGACTTGGCTCAACGTATACAAAATGGTCAACATAATCAGAAAGGATTGTTTGATTCTGTTGTTGGTCAAATTAAAACCAAAGAAAAAAGATGGATTGTAGATATTGACACTAAAGATGAAAACCACGATAGGGAAATTCAACTGTATATCAATACACAATGTAGACCGTTTGGTATGAAGATTATTGCAAATATTCCAACAAAAAATGGCCATCATCTCATTACCGAAAGATTTGATGTTATGGAGTTCAAAAAACAATATCCTGAAACTGATGTACAAAAAAAGAACCCAACTTTACTTTATTTACCAAACTCATTAAACGATTAAGATATGGAAGTAAGCATGAACGGATTGAGGAATCAGTTGTTAGCAAACTACAACTCCCTCGTAAAAGTATTAAATGGTAGTATCAAGGATGAATCTTGGGACCCTCACGTCATTGTTGATGTTGATAGAATCCAAAGACAACTTGATAGTATTCGTAGTTGCATTGTAACATTGGCATTCACTTATCAAGAAGGTGAAGGTGGATGGGATGCAATGCCTGATGATACTGAATTTGCAACCTTTAACCCCGAAGAAGGTGAAGAAGATTAACAGACAAGAGGTATATGATAAATGTGGTGGACACTGCGGTTACTGTGGATGTGAAATAGCATTCAAAGAAATGCAGGTTGACCACATTGTATCTCAATTCCATTACAAATTAAAAATCCACAAGAAGTATACAGATAAGGAAATGAATGACATTTCCAACCTATTACCGACCTGTAGAGTGTGTAATAAATGGAAGTCCTCACATTCTGTTGAACAGTTCAGAAAAGAGATTGGTGAGCAACTCAGGAGGTTAAATGAATACAATCCCAACTTCAGGTTTGCTAAGAAATATAATTTGGTTCAAGAAACCCCACATCCAATTACATTTTATTTTGAAAGTTTGAAATAATCCATTATTTTTGTAACCTAAAAGAAAAAAATATGACAACATTACTTATTTTTTCAGGTGTAATATTGAGTATTACCCTAATTGTATGGTTATCTTATGAGTTAAAGATAAAATTAAGAAAGGATGAATTTAAAGATTGGGTGGTTGGAGATAAACTAATTTTGCAAACAAATAGTTTGGAATATCGTGCCCTTGAAAAAACAGGTGCAGATTTGGCAACATTAGTTGGTTGGAGCAAATATAATGTTTACATTAAAATTGGTAATTCAACACACAAATGTGAATGGTCTTGTTTTGACGCAAATAAATCAGCCATTTGGAGACGAAACTATGAAGAGTGTAAAACCACAATGGGAAAGAACCCTGGGTTTACATCAGAATTAAATGTAACATCATCTTCAGGTTCCAAAATACATGGTAAACCAATTGAACTACTATCAGAAATTGAATGCGAGGTTTTTCTTAAACAAGCAATTGAGGAGGAAGATTATGATACCGCAGAGTTAATTAAAAAAAGAATGGAGAAATTCAGATAATTTCATTACCTTAGCATTCTAAAAGAAAAGTTTATGAACAAACAACAATGGTGTATTGACCAACACAGAAACACGAACCATCAATATGATGTATACCTTCCGTATGAATTCCACCTTCGCATGGTGAACCAAGTTGCCATGGATTACAAACACCTTTTGGATGACACCAAAGATTATTTCACAGGTGAACCATATCGTGGTCCAATGCAAGACCAAGTAACATTAAGAGACGCATGTTTAACTGCAACGTTTGGTCACGACCTTATTGAGGACTGTAGGGTTTCATACAATGATGTTAAAGACCACTTAGGTCAAGAAGCGGCTGAAATTGTTTACGCACTTACCAACGATAAAGGTAAAACCCGAAAAGAACGTGGTGGTATTAAATACTACGAAGGAATCCGTCAAACTCCAGGTGCTGTGTTTGTTAAACTATGTGACCGTATTGCAAATGTTCAATATTCAAAGATGACCAAATCTCGTATGTTTGAAATGTATAAGAAAGAACATCAGGACTTTGAATTGATGATTGGTCGTTACACTGCAAACCAAGACTTGGAACCAATGTTTGAATATTTATCTAACCTATTTGAAAACTAAAACTATGAAATACTTTATATACTTTTTAATGTTAGTTGGAATCACATCTTGCGCCAATGACTATGTGATTACGGAAACTCCAACATCATATTATATTGATTCGGTTCAGTATCATGGTGTTGGTAGTGACAACACAATGCAAGTAAGTCCTTATTGGAAACTTCATCTTCAAGAACCTAATGTTTGGATTCGTTCAAATGTAAAGTACTCAAAGGGAGATTCAATAGTTGTAAATGTCCGTAAAGTAAAAAATTATAACCCTGATTGGTATAATTATACTCACTAAAAGGTACAGTTTGAATTAGACATATCTATTTTTATACCCATCAAATAAAGTCTGTAAGTTACTTGAATCAAATGCTTGGTTATAAACATTTATTACACCAATTTTACCAAAAAAATAAAAATTTTGATTTCCTAAATTCGCAACACCTTGAGTAGTTCCTCCAATCAAAGTTAGAGCACCATTAGACACTGGTGTTGATGGTACAGGAATATTATCCACCAAGCTATTATCTACCCAAATCTCCAAATCATTTCCAGCACCTCTGAAAACTAATACGATACTATGCCATTGACTGTTAAGTAATACACCAGCATTTACTATATAATCCGTACCACCAATTCTAATTAAACCTTCAAATCCACCACTACCATTCCCTCTAATCAAGAAGTTACAATCATTATATGTGTTTCCGGAACCATCTAGATATGTTTGTCCAAAAATATTTACTTTATTATCAAAACTACCAATATTATTTATCCAAACACTTATTGTAAATTCAGTAAGTGGTGTATATGGTGCCGAAAATGGATTTGCCTCACAAAAATTATCCTCTTGAGATGCATCAAAACTCAAATAACTATCAGTATAGTTTTTCAATGATGTTCCACTATACCAAAGAGTACCACCTTGTATTGTAGCAGCACTAACGTTTAGTGCACCACTAATATCATACCAACTAGTACCTGACCAAGGATAAGAACCTGTGTATCCAGGGTCTATAGTAAATATATTATTATCTACTTGAGGTAAATCAGGATATTCGGTATTGATTAGTAAGTAAGCAGTACCTATTCTACATCGTGAAATTACATCCTCAGGTGAATTTACTGGGCCTATATTCAAATTTTCACCATAACGTATTAACGAATTAACATCAGGTATTGCATATATTGATGGTCCTTGAGAGAACTTCGCTTCATAACTTACAAATCCTCCAGGAGGTACATTATATCCCGCCCAAAAATCAGTAGTAGATGTTGGTCCATAAGGATAAGTTGGGACCGTACCTACGTCATACCTATTGACTTTTATACAACATCCAGGAGTTTTATTTGCGTTATAACCTTTTATTGGTTGTGCCATAATTGTTTTTACTTATAAATACCACCAACTTTTGATATTTATATTAAACATTTTAAAAAATGAAAAAAACATTGTTATTAGTCTTAATGATTAGTTTACTATCATCGTGTCTAATTGTTCATGTACCTCATAAAGGTAATTGTGGTCTACCAAAATATAGACCTGTTCATAAACAACACCATAGATAGTTATTTCAATACACCTATAATAACTTTTGGATTGATTCCGATAGCCGCCGCGGTACATAATCTTGTGTTACCAGCAACTAAATGGTATCTATTGTTAAATTTTAGAATGAGTGGTGGTTTATAATTACCACTCGTTATGGCATCTTTTAATTTCAAGGGTGAACTTTTGTGGTATTTTTTTGCAAGTTCAACAACTTTATCCATATCACCTTTTTTTATTTGGTTAGATTCCGTATTTTCTAACTTTTTCCAAACTTCATTATCAAGTTTGGTTTCTTTTGCATTTTTAAAAACATTTAAAATTTCCTTAACAGATGTTTCGTACTTACCATCTCGACTCAAATCCTGAGCCGCTCTTTCAATCTCATCCATTTCATCTTGAAAGTATTCTTTTTTCTCTTCCATTTCAAGTGATTCAAACATGATTCCTTTGATTCGGTTAATTTCTTCTGTAAGTCTCATGATTACTTATTGAACAATGTGTGTTGAATAGAATAACTCATTATTAAAAACCACAATACGATGAGACCTATAACAAATATTGTTGTACCAATTTCTTTAACTTTTTTATTTATTTTCTCCATATAATAATTTTGAGTGGTTTGGAAATTCCTTATCAAATTTTTTAATAAAAATACCCGATAAAACATTAGACATATTTTCTTCAGGGCCACCGATATCTTGTATTTGTTTTTTGTCACTCAGACCCATTTTTTGGTGTTGGTATTCATGAACCCATTCATGAGCCAAAGTTCTTAAAATATCAATTAACAACCTGTTACCCGCCAAAATAAACATCTTACCGTGAGGGAACCTAACACCAGTTGTCATCTTTACCTTTCTATCATGTAAAAAATTGATATCAACATCGTCACTCAAAGGAAGTTCTTTTTGCAAAAATGCGGTGAACTCTTTTATAACCTCAACTTGTTCAGGTGTTATTGATTTATCATTTATTTTAAAACAAACTTTCATTAACAATAAATACAATAAAGTCAGAATAATTCTGATACTACAATTATAGGGATATAAAGTTTACTTGTCAAATAGGTAAATTAAATTTGTAAGATGAATGTTTTAGTGACAGGTGGTTGTGGTTATATTGGTTCTCATACGGTAGTTTACCTCTTAGAATCAGGATATAATGTTATTGTGGTAGATAACCTATCTAACAGTACAAAAGACTCATTATACGGTATTAAATCAATTACAGGTAAGGATGTATTATTTTACCAAATTGATTTATGTAACATTGAAGAATCGGAAAAGATATTCATTGATAACAAAATTGATGTTGTAATTCATTTTGCCGCTCTGAAGTCGGTTCCAGAAAGTATCCTTCAACCTGAGAGATATGTGTCCAACAATATGGACTCCTTGGATAATCTTATTGAGTTATCTAACAAGTACAATATATCATCTTTTATATTCTCATCATCCTGTTCAGTTTACGGTGATACAACTGATTTACCTGTGACCGAACTAACTCCGATGGGTATTGCAAAATCCCCTTATGCTAAAACAAAACAATTAGGTGAAGAGTTACTCAGTAGAAAAGGTAATTTCAAAAAGATAATACTTCGTTATTTTAATCCTATTGGTTCTCACCCAAGTTTATTGATTGGTGATTTATCTAATACAGATAGTTTGGTTTCATCACTATGTAAAAGTGCTGAAGGTGAAATGATGTATGTTTATGGTAATGATTATCCAACGAAGGATGGAACATGTGTTAGAGATTTCGTTCATGTTTGTGATATCGCATATGCTCACGTAAAGTCGATAAAGTTCCCAAATTCAGATATTTTTAATTTGGGAACTGGTAATGGTGTTACTATTTTGGAATCCATTAAATCATTCGAAGATTCAAACAACCTAAAACTTAATTATAAGTTTGGACCAAGAAGGGATGGTGACGTTATTTCAATTTACGCCAACAGAGACAAATCAACTTCTTTGTTGGGTTGGGAACCTTTATATTCCCTTAAAGATATGATGTTTAGTTCTTATGAATGGTACAAGAAAAATCTTTAGAATGTCGACCATTCAGTCAATACGAACTCCAATTTAATATCACAAATATGACCGTATCTATTCTTCCACACATGAGCACATAAACCACCACTTGAACACATATATGGTTGATGATGAGACCACTTTTTACTACCCTTCAAACCTTCAATAGCAGTTTCAATTCTGTCTCTTGCAGATTCTTTTAATTGTTGAATACTTGGGACTTGATTAGTAAATAATCCCCAAGTCCAATGCAAATGGTCCATAACCACTTTGCACTTTTCAAAGTTGAATTCTTCTAAGATTTCATCAATAAGCTCTTGTTCAGTTTTATGTAGTTGTATCATGGTTCTCACCTATTTTTTTAATTCTGTACTTGTATCCTGAATCTGAATTGATTTCAAATCTTGCCCTCATATCTTCAGCCGCTGGCAATGTTTCAAATTCCAAAACTTCACCTTCACCATCCAAAATGATGACAGGTAATTCTTTTTCTCTGTTATGGTCTTTAACCATTTTTATTATAATGTAACTCATGGTGCAAATATATAAAAAAAATCCCCAACTTTCAAGGTTGAGGATTATTTTTCTTACATTGTTTGAACTACCGATTCTGTTACTCCATCCCACTTTTTAATTTGACGTTTTGGAACCCAAAACTGAAACTCACCAATTTCATCCACCCTTTTCAAATAATCTTTACGGAAACGTTCCACTTCTGATTTGTTTTTAATGTACTCCACTTTCATATGTTTAGCACATGTCTTACCCATCTTAGTTAACATTGAGAACTCATCCGTCAACTCACGTCCACAACACATGCAGATGTTTCCGCGTTTAACAGTCATCTTACCTGCAAATTTAATAGCTTTAGGACTAACAGACAACAAACGGGTGATGTCAATCAAAACAGGGTTGAATTCCAAACCGTAGGTTTCTTTCAACTCTTGACCGATTTTACGAGCCAAGATAATAGACTCACCTTCAGTTGGCCAGTTCATTTGTAGGGTCTTTTCTTTGTTCTCCTCTTTCACTATTTGAGCAACTGCAACTGATACTTGTTTTTCAGTTAACTTACCATACTTCTCTAGTTTAGATTGGATTTCTTTCACGAAATTGTTCTCACCCTTGTAGACTTGAATTTTCTTCATGTCCTCAGTCAACTCTACTTGTTTTGCCTCAACAGGAGTGCTGAGGATTTTCTCTGCTGCGTTTGATTGTGCCATAGTTAATGAACCGTATTTAGATACCGCATCCTTCATTTTAAGAATGAAAGAGTTTTGACCTTTGTAATTTTGAACTTTTTGGGTGGTAGTGAATGTAGTTGTCATATCTTTATCGTTTTGTGAGTACAAAGATACAATTTATTTCCTAACTACCAAACAATTTTTAATATTCTACCCAATTTTTTTTATAATCTTTATTGGTAACACAAAATCTTGCATAATTGTTAACCTGTGGATAACCCGTATTATAATATCCACAGATAAGTCCCCAATCATCGTATTGTTTTCTTAACTTATGTAATAGTTTCATGGATATCTGAACATTCAGGTCAATGTTATGTAGAAGTTCCTTCTGTGTGACATTTCTACCACTGATGTAGTTTGCAGTCTTTGGCATAATCTGCATTGGACCTTTGGCTCCGGCATATGAAGTCAGTTTACCATGATAATCCCAATCAAACGGTCCTTGATATCTTGTTTCAAGGAACGCAATGTTATATGCAATGTATCTTGGAATCTTGTATTGTTTTGAATATTTCTCAATTGACGTGTAAACTTGAAGACTATATGGTGAGTTTGGTTTCCCGCCAAGGTCTTCAAGTTCATACCCATCGTTAGTTTTTGTCACTCCAATCAAACTGAATGAAGCAGTAATCACCACGATGGCACACATCAGATAAAAATATTTTAATCCATTCTTTAACATTAGTTAGACGGTGTTTTTGATGAAGCCTGACCCCAAATGTTTTTAGCATATAAATTGAAAATCATATACCCAACAGAATCTTGATAAACGGTATATGAACCATCTTTTTTTCGGATGACCAACAAGTTGTTGTTTTCATCAATTGCGAGTTTAACCTCGTCTTTTTTCACAGAAACAACGGGGGCTTGTTTTGTGTAATTAGTTTTGATAAAGTCGTAGTAGTAACCAATCGAGGCTCCAGCTACAAAACTCATAGAGATAATAGTATAAAACGATAATTGTTTTAATGCTGTCTTTAATTTTTCTTTAATGTTTTCCATGTTTTCCATATTTTATGATTTTTTTTGTTATTGATTTTATTTTATATCTTTTGTTGAATTCATTAAATTTTTAACATTTTCTCTGCAAAATCCTTCTTTTTCTCTTGTTATAAACTCATATATTATTCCTGTCAATTCAGATGGTTTGGTGAATACTTGAACTAAACCTGGACATCTTAATGGTTCATCTGTCGTAAATTCAACATAACCTAATTCCTTAAGTTCAGTCATTTTTTCTTCAACTGAATCTACTTGATATGCCAAATGATGAATACCTCCTACTCCACCTCTTTCTTCCACCCATTTTTCAACAATAGACCCTTGAGACCCATCTGAAATAAAAATTTCAGGTGCCATGTGGTAATTTACAATTTGTTCTCCAAAATACATTTCCGTTAACCACGGATTAGTATTAAGTTGTTCAGGTGGTAGTAACACCAAACACTTGGCATAACTACCATCTTCAAACTGAATATCAAATCCCTCAGGTAAATCATCAGCAATTCGATAACCAAAAGCACTTGTAAAAAAACTTGCTGTTTTAAATCTATTTTTAACTCTGTAAGCTATGTGGTCTAATCTCATAATAAATGATTTATAATTTAATTATTGGGTGTTATTGATAGTTTATATTTTATTGTATTCTTAAGATAAGAAATCCCCCTTGGATTTCCAAGGAGGATTTCATTTTAGTTTTGGGTGAAGGCTTTGTCCGCCCATGTTTTGGCTCCCATCTTACCCCATAAGTTCATGTCACACATGTCAGGGAAAGAACTTCTCATGTCTCCAACGGTTAATACTTCTAAGAACGCTTTGTCAATTCCGTGCCACTTACCTCCTTTAGTAGTGAAAACATTGTGCCAATATTCAACTCCGTTCTCGTAAACACATTTTACTTGGATGTTTACCAAAGAATTTTTCTTGTATCCTGCAATGACGCTGTGAGCAGTTCCTTTGGTGTCGTGGATGTTGATGAATCCTGCTCTGCATTTACCTGCGATACGGAACTCATATTCTTTGTTAACATCTTTGATGTGGTTAGAAACCATTACAGAGATAGTCTTATCCTTAATTTTGGTGTCAAATGAGCCGTAGAATACGTCTCCTGCCATTGTTCCTTCAGTTACTTTGATGATGTTGTTTGCGGTGGTGGTGTTTGTAGTTGTCATATCTTTATCGTTTTGTGAGTACAAAGATACAATTTATTTCCTAACTACCAAATTATTTTTTACAAATTTCTTTTTGGAAGCAAAATTGACCTGCACCTTCAACATATCCAGACCTCACATCAATATGCGTGTCCTCTGTATAGGGCGATTCAAGACCGCACGTAAGACATTTGTCAAATTTTAAGTTTAAGTGTTCATAGTACTTCACTCTAATGAAGTGACCTAACTCATAATCATTAGGATAATTTTTAATATCCTCTTCAGTTATTGTAAGTTTAAATCCCATAATCGTATTATTATATATTAAATATATGTGTTCATTTTTACAAATCAAATCTATTTATTACAATATGGAGTTAATAAAAGAAAACATATTAAAAGAAAAGATACAATATCTCATCACTGTGGAACTAACTCAAAGAAATTTTGAAGTTTTTAGTGTTGATGCGGATATTCAAACTTACACACCAGATACGACAGGTTCAGAAACACCAAAAAAGTTAATTGAAGAATACGATATATTCTTAATTGTTGATTATAATGGTAGATTAGATAGTTATGAACCATATTCTTTTGGAAGGGATATTCAAAAAGTATGTGAAACTATGAGAGATGCGGTAACTCAATATACTATAACAAAAGAAGGTAAAATTGTTAAAGGTGATGAAAACATTTATTGCTCTGACGCATTTGTTATAAGAATGGAATATAACTATGATGAATTACATAAATTCGAAGTAAACTTTAAATTCACATATCCTGACTAATATGAACGAGAAATTACAAAAATTAGCAACAAAGATGGTTGGCTTGTTCAAAGAAGGCGAATTCAACTCACCACAAGAATGTTTTGATTTATTCAAAGTTATATATAAACAACAATACGATTACTTCAGACAATTATCACCTGATGGTATTATAAAATTAGTATTATACATTTATTCATTAAAAAATACCGGTAATTTCAAACTAGCAGAACAAATACTAAATAAATTAGGATTTGCATCATTATTCATAACTCAAGGTAATGTTTATGAAATAAGTTGTGACAATTGTGGTGGTGAGGGATATTATAATTGTGATAATTGTGATGGAAATGGGAATGTTGAGTGTAATACTTGTGACGGAGAGGGAAGAACCGAAGAAGAAGATAACGAATGGGTTGATTGTGATGAATGTGGTGGTAACGGTGAAGTATATTGTGACCAATGTGGTGGTGGAGGAACACAGAATTGTGGAGAATGTGATGGTAGCGGAATCTTAGAAACAAGTGAATTGGAATATGAATATATAGTAATTGCAACTTGGAATAATGACATTAAAAACGCTTGTGAATTAAGAGCAGGAACCTTAGAACCTATATTATCTGAATATGATATTGATACATTACGAGACAATTATATTATATTGGGTCATCAAGATGACCACGCCGAATTCCGAAGTAGTATTGAGACCAATGAATACTATTGTACCAATTACGAAGACGAACCTGATTTGAATAAAAGTTATTCCAGTGAACTAAAAATTTGGACTGACGATGATAAAATGAACAGATACACACTATAATGTCAAACTTAAAAACATTTTTAAAAGCCCTACATAAATCAGGTTATCCAAATCCAACACCTGATGTTCCAACAATTGCCAAAATGGTTAGCTATCCTATTGATAATTTTTTAACCGATATGACAAATTCCGTTGGGATGGAAGGTACCGACGATTTTGTTGAAAAAACATTTTCAAAGTTAGGGTTAATGGGTGAAGGAATGAAAATTGATTTGAGTGATAAGGTAGGTGAAGAAGGTTCTTACATTTATTTGGAAATATATAATTTTGATATAGTTTATGATGAATATGGTCATGAACAAGATGAAGTATGGATACATTATAGTTGGGGTAAAAGTCATTTGATTCATGATGGTGAAGTTAAGACTTTAGAAGATATCTATGATGAGGTTGATTTAGGTACGATGGGTGAATATGATGAATTAGTGGATGATATTCAATACGCTTGTCAAACTGATATCTTCAACAAAACAGGATTTATAATTCATTTTGATTCTCAGATATAAAAAAAGAGAGACCGAAGCCTCTCTTTCAGGGACTGACTGAAATCGTCAGGCATCCACCACCAAGTTTTAATAAACTTGGAAACTATCGTTCAACACTCAAATCTTCTCTTTTAACCACAGAATTCACTAATTCTTCAACTTTGTCAGCACTCATCCACCCAATAACATCGTCAGTTGCTTCAGGATAAAAAAATCTTGTGACAAAATTATTTGATTCTCTATCAAAGATTGCAACCTCAAAAGTTTTTTCAAAATCACCATATAAACCTGTTCCTCCACCAACAATAGAAAACTCAATTTCTTTGTTTCCGAAACGGGACATTCTACCACCTCTTCTATCTTTCAACGAAACAACGTTAGACAAAGGGTGTGGTTTTGACCATTTTTTTATATCTTCAATTGTTATCATTTTGTTTCCAACGCCTCCATTTTAGATTTGGTAACCAAGTGGTCTGCCAGTGTGTATAAATCTACGTTAGTTGTGATGATTGAATTCACCAAGTGTTTGTATGGGATATGAACAAAGAACTCCACCCCGTTGAAGAAAGTCAAATCGTTCTTCAATTCAATACAACCATGAACCATTTTCAAGAATAGTTTAAACTGAGTCGGGTTAACGAATGTCTCGTCTAACAATACTCCGAATGTTTCGTGTTGAATCTTGATGTTGTGTGATGCCGTGTTCATATCCTTTCTTATTTAGAATACAAAGATACAAAATTATTCTGAATTACCAAATAAAATTTTCAGTTTTTAAAAATAGTTTAAAATAGGGCTAACAAAAAAACCCTACACATTAGTGAAGGGTTAATTAGGCTTTGTTTTCATACGTATTCGGAGCGTCGATAAAATAAAAGGCTGAGAATACACCTGTTTTTGAGAATCTTTTGAAGGATTATTTGGTTCCCTTCGTTTCCACCATCTTTTGAATGGTAACTCTCATCGCCGATTGGTTAGACCAATCACTTCTTGAGGCTTTAACTACTCTTTCATTACTCAACTCTCTTCAAGCTTGCGACCTGACTCAGGGTTCGACCCCTTAGAGGTTTTTGGTAAAAATACACTCTGACTTGCGGTCTCGGTGTGCCATGGACAACCCATGACTAGGTAGGCGACTTTCATCAAAACCTGATGGACACTTATGCTTATTTTTTTCTGAGTATAACTTTTACATTAACATAGTAAATTATAAGTTTGTGTGTCGTGGATGATAGAAGTAGTGGTCCACCGTAAGCTCCGTCATCTTTTGAACGACAGAATACTAAACTACTCCTTGAGATGTCCCCATCTCCATATGTCAAGTTTACTTCAAAAAGAGACCCTGGTAGGTCATCCTTAGGGATAGTAACAGCACCACCTGTACTCTATCATACCTTTCGGTTTTAAGTCCACTTTCGTATTGGAACTCGCAATGATGTGATTGGAGGTCACACTTCTTACATAATTCCTACGAGTTATTCTTATTGGTGTTCCCACCTCAACCAAACGACCCACATCGCTTGGTCACCTCAACTCTTCACCTACAGTGTTACCCTCGGTTACTAAAGCAAAGATGATATCTCGCTTGTATACTCGAGCTCCGTCACCGAAGCCGCAATCCTATTAACACAACAGGTTCACTTTATCCCACTTTCGTGGTTTATTTAACGACCATATACGGCCGATTATCTTTATCAAACTATCATCATTCCGAAGAATTACTTTCATAAGAACGGATAAATATTATATATTCAAAGAACTAATTTCAATTTTAGAAAAGGAAACCAAAGTTTTACAACAACGTCAACCTTTTCGTGATTGGTCTACAAAGGTAAGATAAACTTTTCAATTTGTCAAACTTTTTTGTAAACTTTTTTTTTTTAACAACCTTACTCTATAACTACCGATATTGAGATTTGAATTCGGTGATTGTCAAATGTTTTACAAAGATAAGGACTTTTTTTCAATTGTCAAGACCTTTGTTGTTTTTTTTTTAAGATGCTTCACTGGAAACCTTATAACTGACGTTATCAGCGTATGGGTTAAGTACTCCTCTTATGGCATCTTATCGTACTCCAATTGGTTGCGAGAGAAGGATTCGAACCTCCGACCTTTTGGTTATGAGCCAAATGAGCTGACCGCTGCTACCATCTCGCGATATATTTTTTATTCAAAGAACTTTCAAAATAAGTCCCACAAATGTAATCTTATTTTTTCAAATAATCAAACGTCTGTGGGACATTTTTGTTGAGACTCTCATCTCATTTGTTTCACAAAATTAAAACAAAATTCTCACTCTGTCAAATTTATTTTATGAAACTATAGTTGTGGGGATGTTTGTCCTTTCGGACGTGAGATTATAAATATACACCAAATTACGTAAAAGTCAAATATTTTCTATAAATTCAAATAATTTATATAAAAAAACACTAATTTTCATGTTTTTCATCTCATCAATTGTGTAATAACCCCAATCAGTATGTTCATGACCGTCAATTGCCTCTTCCAAATCAACATTGATTTGGTGTTCAGTTTCTATTTTATAAACATACATTAAACCTTTCATTTTACTACCATCTCTGGTATTTCTTGGAATCATACCAGCAAAACTTAATTCATGGTTGTTAATATTGGACGCCGTCTCTTCAAAAAATTCTCTTTTTGCCGAGTTCTCAAGATTTTCACTATCTTCTACTTTACCTGCAGGTATGGACCATTCACCTTGACCTAAACTTTCATCATTTCTTTTGCAGATTAAAAATCTATTACCGTTTTTAACAATGACTCCGACGTATCTTTTAACATTCATGGTATTTATATTTATGAAAGTCAAAGTTAATCAAAATATTTTTAATGTCAAAACTTTAATTGATGAAAAATCAAAATATGTTGGCATGATGGGTAAAAAGTTTGATGAAACTTTCAATGGACTATTATTTTTGATGGGTGGAGATAAACAATGTTTTTGGATGAAGAATTGTATCATCCCTTTGGATATCATTATAATCAAAAATAATGTAATAGTTAATATCCACCACAATTGTCCTCCATGTGAAGGTGATTTATGTGGTAGTTACTGTGGTAACGGAAATATCGTATTAGAATTGAATGGTGGTTCTTGTGAAGAACTTGGTATTGAAGCTGGTGATACAGTTGAATACTTATTTTGATTCCGCAATTTTTTCTTTCAACTTACTTTCGAATTCTCTTGCAATCATTTTTGTGAACTTAACTGACGGAGAATCATCTTTTTCAGAATCATATCTGTATTGACCTTGAGGTGGTCTTTTACTTCTACCAAGATAATTTAATCCTGATATGTTTGTAATACATTTGTGTCCCCCTGAATTAGCTTGAATTAAATCCCAAGCGTTGATTCCAATCTTATCTAACATTTCTTTATGTTCTTCACTTAATTGAATGAATGGTGTTTCCATCATATCATGAATATGTCCTAAAATCTTTTCCCCACCTTCCATTGTGGTAAACTTATCACCATATAACGCTTTAAAATCTTTGAAAGTAAACCCAACACTTTCAGGGTTTGCCGAAGTCTCACTAACCCATTTGATTGTGGATAGTGGAATCGTTCTTTGTTTTAGTTGGTCTTCCCATTTACCTAAAACTTCTTGAGCTATCTCACCTAAGTTAACTCCTTTAAGTTCTCTTTCTTTTTTGAATGGATTACAAGACGCTTGCACCAACCCCATTGGCCAAGCCATAATTAAAAAGTCCGCTTCAGGATTATTTCGGAACGGTGTGTATCTATCGTACGAACCAGGTTTCATCATGGAACCTCCACCATATTGAGAAATAATATTATCTTCAACTTTAGGAAATCCTTTCATTGATTGCATATAATCCTCGGCATTTTTTTGTAATTCCTCGGGTTTTGCTGAGTTAGTTTGTTTCATCCATTTTCTAATGTTTGTTAGAATGGACAATAAAGATGGTTCTGAGTTTTGAACCAATCCTTCTAAAAATCCTTTTTTGTTTTTAAAGGCTAATAATAATTTGTTGATAACAAGACCCATCAACATTTTATTTCTTTGTAATGATTTGTCCTTATCTACTCTATAAATATAATTAACAACTTCGTCAGGTGTGATATCATGTTTTGCAAAGTCTGCAGAATCAACAGTACTAATTAACAATATATCTGATGAAGGAAATAAATCTCTTGGAGAAACTACTTGAGATATTGTTTCAACATTTGAACGGGACTGTCTAAACGATGTAGATTTTGTATCTTCCGCTCCCGCTTGTCTATCGTGATGGTCAGTATGAATAACGAACATTGGTTTACCGTGAGCAAAATCAACTAACACCGGCATAACATCACCAGTTGCATCAAGTTTCTTAATTGCAAACTCCTTATCACCGTATTGAATAACGTGAGAATCAATTACATCAATACCATTATTCTCGAGGTATTTTTTCATTGCAATCGCAGTTGTCACACCATCCAAATCTTGGTGAAAATAAATTTCAGCTTTAGGGTATCTCTTCCTTAAAGCCGAAATATCTCTTAAACCAGACTCGTTAATTATTTTACTCATCCTTAATCAATTCCAAGTAAATGCATTGCTTTATCAATAAAATCACCATGGTCCGATGCACATTGTTTGAAAATTGCTTTGTCGGCTGATGACATTTTTTGACCAGTATCATAACCCCAAACTCCATCAGGTTCAACACCAAGTTTGGATTGATAGTTAGCAATTGCTTGAGCCGATTTTGAGTTAGGTAATCTTCCGATACTACCATCTAATTTTAACGCTTGGCCCGAATCATCTTTGATTCCTTTTTTATTCAAGAAACACTGGATTGTAATATTTCCTTTATAGTTTTCGTCTTGTTCTTGGATAACTCTCTTAACGATATTTTTTAAATCGTTTTCAGTTAATTTTATGATTTTTTGTCCCATATTATGATTTTAATGTTAATAAGTATTTTAGTTTATTGATTTCAGCCAACATTTCATCTCTCAAATTGAGTAAATCAGTGTCATATCTTGAATCTAATTGGTCTGTCATATCAACCAAAAACTCAGTAATTCCATCCAAAAAGTTCTGAACATTTATTGCACTGATATCTTGAAACATAATTGAAAATTCAGATTCAAATTGAGGTCTACCATATTTTCCCATCATAGCCTCTGTGAACGTATCAATTGTCTCACCTAAACTATCATAAATTCCACCGTAAGCTCTATGTTTAGCATCTCCAAAAGTTTGCCAATGTAAAAATTTAAATTGTAGTTGTATCTGAACTAATTTAAGTATCAATTCTTCTTTCATATTATTATATAATTTAAGCTATTTTAGGAATACCTCCACCAAACAGGGTACTGAAAATGTTTAATATGTTATTGTCACTTGAACCACCTGTTGGTATTTGTGAACCTCCTCCGAATATTGAACTAACTGACTTACCATCATTTCTTTGTTTGATATAGTTATCAATCTCATCTTTTGAAATTTGACTTGATGTTTCAGGCATATCACCCTTTTCAAAATCTTTAGCGATATAGTCACTTGTTTTAGGGTCGTCAGCAACTTTTTTTCTGAACTCAACATCATTCGATAATTTTTCTTCAAATGAACTTAAAGAAGGAATACCAAAATAATTTAACAAATTGTTTGCCATAATAAATTGTCTAAAAGCATTTCTTCTATCTTGTCTAGCACCAACATTTTGCCACCACCTTTTTATCCCTGTTTCAGGTAATACTCCGTGTTTTGCAAAATATTTAGATAATCTTTCCCCTTGAAAATAATCTTTTAAACCTTTTTTAAAAGCTCCTCCTGCCATAACTTCTTTACCACCAGCCTTCAAACCTGATAATGCTTTACTTCCTGTAATCATTTCTAAACCACTTTTTAATTTGGAACCTAAACTAGGACTAAGTTTTTCAACACCTTGAACGGTTTGTCTAACCCCTGAGTCGTTTACATATTTACCTAAACTACTGAATTTTTTTGCAATTTCAGGATTTTTAGCTAAATATTCTGTTAACTTCTCACCACCTTTGAGTGCTAAAGCCCCTTCTCTACTTCCTTTAAACAACCTGATAATTGGTTTTACTATAAAATCACCAACTGTAGGTATTAAAGCAATTAACATTAAAGCAGCATATAGTTTTTCACCTTTATATAGGTAATAACAAATAAGTGCTATATCGGCAATTTCTCCAATGACAGGGATGAAACCCGCAGCCATTAGTATATTTTCAAAACTTAAAAGTGATTCGTTAATTGGCTTAGAATTGTGGTTATTATCATACAATACTTCGTTTGTAATAATCTCCAACTGTTTTTCTGTTAATATGATATTAGCCATTTTATTATTTTACTAATAAATATCCATAAAACAAAAAAAAGGGTCGAATTCGACCCCTTTAATTAAATTCTAATTTGGTTTGTTTTTTTTGGTCAACAAAATGTTGTACTCTCTCTCGAGCAATCTTTGTATAATTTTCACTTAATTCAATTCCAATCCATCTACGATTTAAGGTTTCCGCTGCAACTAAACTAGTTCCACTACCTGCAAATGGGTCCAATATCACATCATCCCTATAACTCAATATTTTAACGGCCTTACTTGGAATATCCATTGAAAAAGTTGCTTTAGTTAAAGATTTAGTATCTGCAAAGTATTTCCATTGTCCGAATACCAATTCCATAAACTCTTTCTTATCTTCTTCAAGATAAACTATTTTCTTTTTTACGGTACCATCTTCTTGTTCTACATCGGTCGGAATACCCGTCCATTGTGGTTGTCCTTTAACTTTTTTAATGTGATGTTTTTTATATGCAAGAATCACACATTCTTTCGGATTGTAGATATATGGTGATGATGGACTCATCCAAGACCCCCAAGCCGTGGTTTTACTTCTATGTGGACTATCTTCTTCCAAATCAACAATACCGAAGAATTTGAATCCAATCTCTTTCATTACTTGATAAACTTCAGAAACAAAAAATATTCTTCCACCTTTCGATTGTCTGTTAATTTCATATGGAATATTCAAAGCAATTCTACCATCGTCTTTCAACACTTTATAAGCCTCGGTTAACCATTCTTTTGTAAATTTGAGATATTCTTCAATCTCCATATCATCATTGTGGACATCGTATTCAATACCAACTCCATAGGGTGGTGACGTTACAATTAAATCAACACAACACTCAGGAAGTTTAGACATTTCTTCAATACAATTCCCGTTAATAATTTTTCCTGTTTCTAACATTTCTTTTTTTTATAATTTTGATACAAATAATATAAATCCTACAACCATCAATAATAAACCCGAAACTAATACAACATAATAAGAATATTTTAGTTGGTTTTTAGATTTACCTTGCCAGTCATTTCTATCCCAAATCATTTTCAATATTTTGGATTTTTCTTTCAAGATACCATAAAGCCTTTTTTAAGTCTTGAAGTTCTTTATCGGTTCCTTTTTTACCTGCCCTTGAGATATACTTTACCGTATTTCCAAGATGGAAGTCTAAATCCCAAGCTTCTATCACCTTAATTGCTTCGTAAACATTTGATTCTCCCCCATAATGACTCGGGTGGTTCACTTGTTCCTTGGGAACACTACATTGACAATTACCGTCACCACCATTTAACGGATTACAAACACAATCTTTTTTCATATTATTTATCTAAGTTAAATTTAATTTCTTCCGTTGGGACATTTGCTTTAGAATCCATTAAAGCTACCATATCATCGAATTCAGTTTCAAGGTCATCATTGTATTCTTTCAATAACTCTTCATTTGATAATATACCCCCAAATTTTTCACTTAATTTAGTCGTATCAATATTTTTATACATTGCGTGTAAAGTTTCATCTAAGTCTTTCGCCAAATCTAATGATTCACCAATAACTCTAATAATAGAATATGGATTTGCATTTGAAGCTGGTCTTCTATCTTCCAAATATCCTTTCCAAGTTTCACCCACAGATTTTGGAACTCTGATTGACGCACCTCTGTCTGACACCCCCCAACTGAACTTATCAATTGATTGAGTTTCAAACTTACCAGTTAATCGTAAATGATTATCTGAACCATAACTTTCAATATGAATTTTTGCCCTTGATTCAAGTATTTTAAAAATTGAACCAAAGTATTCTTCACCACCTTCTTCTCTCATTCTTTTGTTTGAGAAATTGGTGTGTAGTCCTGAACCATTCCATTGTCCTGTTGTTAAAGGTTTTGGATGTAATTCAATTTCATACCCATATTTCTCCGCCAACTTGAATAAAAAGTAACGAGACATCCACAAATCATCCGCAGCTTTAACTTTACCTTTGGCAAATACTTGGTATTCCCATTGACCAATCGCAACCTCAGCGTTAGTTCCTTCAATACCAATATTATAATCCAAACACATATCTAAATGTTGTTCGGTAATATTTCTTCCATACATCTGACCACCAACACCACAATAGTATATTCCTTGAGGGTCAATTATTCCACCTGTGTTCATCCCTATAATAGGTTTGTTATGACCTGAACGAATGAAGTATTCTTGTTCAAATCCAACCCAAAAATCTTTATCTTCAGAACCTAATTTGGCTCTGTCGTTCGTTTGGTGTGGGTTACCATTTCTATCCATCACTTCACAAAGAACATAAATGGTATCGGATTTCTTGGTGTTGGAATAAATTCTAACAGGTAACAAATAACAATCTGAGGAGTACCCTTCCGCTTGATTTGTCGATGAACCATCAAAACCCCACTCAGGGATATCCATAATAGAGGTAATTGTTTTACCAATGTCAGTAATTCTGACTTTGCTTCGTAAGTTTGGTTCTGGTTTATAACCATCTAACCATACGTATTCTAATTTAATTTTCATGATAAAAATGTGAAATATAAGTTTTTAATTTTCAATGATTTTTTATATCCATTCCTAATACTAAATAAAGGTTGTTTTGTCCATCCAATTCCATATCCAAAAATTCTAAACCAACCTCCATCTTTGTGAGTTTGTACTGAAAACAAATATGATTTGTGTAATTTAATTGAATAAGCTTTAATATACTCGTTTTTAATTTTATAAGTTTTTAACAACATAATAATCTTTTGCATATTTTGATTCTTCAATAATATTGTCATCAACTAATTTGTTAATGATTTTTTTGGTTTCTTTTAATGATTTTTTCAAAATGAAATTTGAAATGTAATCAATGTGGATTGGTTGTCTTAGTTTACCCATCAAGGTTTTAACGACTTTTTCTTCCATATTATAAATTTAGTATTTTTAATATTTCTTTTTCTGTTTTACCATCAACAAATAAAGTATGAACTTGTTCACTTTCTCTATCATCAAAAATGAAAATGTCCGCTTTCCCGTAATACTCCTTTAATTTACCCGATTTAAGTGCGGTTAAGGTGTTTTCAAAATTAACATATCGTTTAAAAAATCCCATCACACACAATTATAAATAATTTTTTATTCAGAGTCAAAGTTTTTTATCTTTGTTAAATTAAGTATTTGAAAGATATATGCAACAATTTTTCTCTTTATTATTGGAACCATTGTTTGTTCCATTGGGAAGTCTTGACTAGATTGTATTTCAAAAACAGGGAATGTCTTGTAATTCTTTAATTTAGTAAAAGATGAATTAGTTTCAATTATTGAGGATAAAGTAATGTCCTCGGGCGAATTTTCATATATCAACTTAATTGTTGTCTTATTGGTATTTGGTTGTTTTCGGTCACGTTTAATTTGATATTCCCAAACATAAACTTTATTTTCTTTCTTTCTATAATGGAAAGAATACCCCATACCTGACCCTATATTTCCTTTGTTCTTTTTGATTGAAATTTCGATTGTGTCAAAGGCTATGTTCCATATTGATTTGGCAAGATTGAATGTATCAAACAATTTATAGTTTGAATATTCAATTGTTTTCAACAATTCGTTTTGTTCTTCTTCTGAAAGTTCCCGTGGTTTTTTTGGATACAAGTCTTTTAACATGATTTCATCGTCACATGAATCAAATTTCTTATCCGTTAATAATAATGTCTTTTCTTTATTTAAAGATTGAATGTTCGCCAAATGTAGGGATAACTCAACAAAATCAGGATAGATTTCAAACCTATCCAAACTTTGTTCACATTTTTGTATATAATCTAATAAAGTATATTTGTTGTATTCAAAATCCAATGGCTCTTTAAGCATCCACTCTGGATTTAATTTGAATGACATTTTTTTCTTTCTCGCCATATTGAAATTATAATTAAAGTTTTATAGGAATCAATCTAATCTCATGACATAATACCATTTGTCCAAAACCTTTTGTTCATCCGCTGAACCATCATACCCATTCAATGTATGACCATAACCATCCGCATCAATAACTCCATCAATGAACTCATCCTTGTCAATGTAATCCTCCCAATTCAAACCAAAGTCTTCCATAAATCCAGTTACGTCATATCTAACATCACTAACTCTATTTTCAATTGCTTCTTCAATCTTATCTTCAGGGAAATCACCTTGAGGGTCTTCCTCAATTTCAGTTATCTCATCGTTCAACTCCTCAATTCTTTCGTTCATCTCGTCAATTCTTTCTTGTAAGTCATCGTCATTATCTCCATCCATTTCAGATTCAAACCTTTCAATCATTGATTCCGCTTGAGATATTCTTATCCTCAATTGTTCTATCTCTTCTTCTTGGTCTCTTGATAAAAGTCTATCTTCCTCATCAATATATGACTCAGGGTTATCCCTAACATCGTCATCAAACAAATCTTCAGCATAACGAATCACTTCATCTTCATCAATATAACCTTTGGCAAATCCTTCATTGAATCCTCTATATCCAATATCATCAATCAATTGGTCAACATAATCATACGCACTTGATTTCATTTCATCTTCATCACCAACAGCATATCTCCTACCCTCAATTGGACTATCAATTACTTCAAACTCAGTTGTATCATAAAACTCACCAGTTGGTACAATGTTATAAACATCAATCTTAGATTGTAATTCAGTTAACTCATCTTCCAAATCACTAATTTCATCCAATAAATCAGTTCTTACATCCTCATCGTTATCATATTCGGTTTGTAATCTTTGAATTTCATTTTCAATTCTTGCAATCTCACCTCGGTCTTCGTTGGTTATCGCTTCAACATCATCATTGGAAACCAACCAATCAAGTAATGCATGTGCCTTTAAACCTTCATCAGGACAAGCTGGGTCATCCAAAGACCACCAATTATCCAATCTTCTTTCTTGAGCTTCTTCCCTTCTACCTTGTAAGATTCTTTGAATTCTTAATCTTTCAAGTCTTTCTCTTTCTTTTTTCGCGGCTTCTTTATCTGAAAAGATTTTAATTTGTTCCGCATATTCTGTGTTAAGGTAATCATCAATAGTTGATAATATTTCTTTTAACTTGTTAGTATTGTATATCCAACCAGATTTAATTGTCTCATCTTTAGCATTATAATATGTTTTGTCCCCATCAAATTTTCTAAGAAGGGCAATTTTATATAATGGGTCATTAGTTGGAAGGGTTCTATCTAATATGTAGAATAACTTACCATCATCATTATATCTTTTAAAGTGAGTATCAGTTTCGGCTGCGGTACACCACTTGGTACCTTTACCATAATAACAAGATGATTCGTGAGTTAATGGGTTAACAACAAAGTATCTACCATCATCATAAACCACATTACCACCTTCAACCTTCTTAACGTTTCTTCTTTGTCTACCTTCGTACTCACTAATAGCACCTAACAATTGCCCAACACTTTTATATTGGAACAAATCTGTAACTGGTAAATTACTTGAAATCTTTTCAAACTTATTTAAAGCCTCGGCTGTTTTACCAAATGTCTCATCAAAGTTTACAACATCTAAGTTTTTACCAACCCAATCCAAATATTTTTGAGGGACTGAGCCAACAATCTTGTTTACATTTTCCCCACCAAATTTCTGAGAATACTTGGATTTAAAGTCGTCAACTCTCCCTTCTTGTATCAATTTTAAAAAATCCATTATACTTTTATTTGATAAATATTCTTTCATGTCTATATTTCGACAAAGATAATATTTATTATTAGGAAACAATAAACAAAATTAAATTTCAATATCATGGGATGCGGATGCAAAAATAATGGAAGTCAGACAACACAGCCAACACCTCAACAAGTTCAACAAGCTCAGGCTCAAAGACAACAAACAAACGAGAGTGTTAAAAGTGCAATCAAAAAAACCATTGAAAAGTACTACAATGTGAACAAGACAAGTAACTAATTGTCTTACATTTAACAAAATTATGAAAGGGGTAAAAATTTACCCCTTTTTTTGTATTTATATATTATGGATATTCAAGAGTTAATTGAAATGTTTAATGAGGGTGATACCGATTTCATCAAATATGTTGGTGATATTGAAACATTTTTTAAAATACTACACAAAAGAGGTTTATTAAATGAAATAGACCCTCAAGGAAGACTCGCAGAAGACTATCAGAATGAATTATTATTATTTTATTACAACGATGATAATGAAAAGTTCTGGGAATATGTATTAAAGTTTTTAGGTGATGTTGAAATAGTTGACGGTAAACCTTATATCGTAGTTGATACGATGGGTGACTTTGCAGAAATATTCTGTAATGGAGGTAGGAACGATTTATCTAGAGATGCCGTTGAAGCACTATTAAGTGGCGAATATGATAGTTACAGTTATGGTTGGGATTCTCACGATTTAACAGACGATGTTTATCGTGATGTGATTGAAGAACTAACCAAAGAAAATTTATTACATTTAAAAGAATACATCATTAAAACTTTAGAAGGTCAACAAGTTAATCCTCATACCGAATTACTTGAAGATTACGCCCAACAACAGGGTCATCCTGAATATGTTATAGTTGACCAATCCAATATAGACCAAGTGGTTGATAATTCAGAGACCATGAATGAACTATTGGATAACGAACTTTCAGAATTAAGAAACGAATTATATAGTATCTACGGTTCCGCATACAATAACGCTTATGAAGAAGAATTGTATGAAGATGTTTGGAACGAACTTTCAACTTATTTTGGAAAAGGTGATTGGATTTCAAGACCACATACTTACAAAAAAGACACATCAGTTGAAAAATACAGGGCACCAATCCATAACTTTGAAAGTAACGTTTTAGATTTTTTGAAAAGCGGTAAAGGTTATAGTCAATCAACATTAGAATATTGGGGGTCTTATTTATCAATACTGAACGAGGATTTTGAGTGTTTATCTGTCTATCCATCAGATTATCCTGATTCAAGAAAAGTAGACAAAAACATTAACATGTACTTTTCTGATTATATTTAACATTAAATGATTAAGTTTCTAAACATATTATCAAACGTAATATCTGAACAAAAAAGATATAAGTTATCTCCTGAAGATTATACAAAACTTTTGGAGTTGACTGATAGGTTGTGGGCTTTACGTAGTAAAGAAATTCCAAGAAAGATTGAAGTAGACCAAATGGAATTCAAAACAGCAGATGGTAGTGATGGTAAATTTAAGGTGTTTTTAAATCCAAGATACAAAAACTACGGTCAGATGGATTTGAAACCGAGAACAACTAGAAACCCACAGAAGTTTGAGATGCAACTTAATCCCAAACTATTTGGTTCCAAAAAGAATCTATTTTTAACTCTATATCATGAGTTGATGCACGCCACCGACCCTCAATTTACAACAAGATATAACGAAAAGTACTTTTCAGAATACGACCCTGAGGTTGACGAGAAATATTGGGGTCATCCAATTGAGTTTAGAGCAGTTACAAATGAATTTTTAGAAGGACTTGTTAACGAATTCAAAAGAAGAAATAGTAGAACAACTAAAATGGAAAATAGACAACTATTATTACAATCTTTGAATAACATACTTAACTACTTTGCCAAAGGTGAAGATTTATCACGTCTATCATTAGATATTTTGAATAGAATTAGTGATGAAAAGTTAAAAGATACAAGAATGGCAAATATGGTTGCAAATATATCTACGGATTATCCTGAAACAAGTGTATTCGTGAAGAATAAAAACCCATACTACTTGAAACTAATTGAACTGGTTCATACTCATGGTCCTGGGATGTGGTCAAGATTTTTAAAAATGTTGTATGATGCAACCGAGGAGATTAAAAATATAATAAACAAAGGAGTCTAATTGACTCCTTTTTTCTTTTACATTTTAATTTCAATTTATTATATTTAGTGAAACAATAAAAATCAAAGACCTCAAATAATGATATTGAAATCACCTATTAGTAGATTATCCCTTGTAAATTTATTCGCAGATTTTATTTTAAATCAAATCCCTAAAGAAGAACAGACCATAATCCAAGTTGTTGATTGTATCAATTTTTACGCAATCAAAGGTAAGACAACTTATAATGAACCATTGAACATTGGTAAATTAAAAGATGACTTTGTCGTTAAATTTGAAAACTATATGGGTGATATCAAACTAACTCATACAATTGATTTGATAGAATATGATTGTAATTTAAAACCTTTAGATTCATTATCATTTACATATCACAACACTAAAAGTTGTTCATATAATCACCAACAAATTCAATCATTTGAAAATGATGAAACATTATCATATGACTATACCTATTCATTAGAATCAATATCCGAGGATAATAATTTAATTTACATTTCTGAATTTCCTCATGGTTATTCACTGGGTCAGGGAAGACTTTTGTATTACTACGGAAAACATATAACCTATAACATCCCATCATCTTATCCTTTCAACTACTTAACTCTTGAATTATCGAATAATAAAGATGAGTCAGGTGACCAAGTATTTTCCGTAAAAAATAAATCAAATGAAGTTGATTATACTCTAACGTCAGCAATTTTAGATATGTTCGATTTTGATTTGAATTGGTTGGAACAGAAAATAAAAAAAGTGGAATGGTATTCTGAAATAACCAATCCACTTGAGGATTACGACTTCCTTAAAAAGAAAATCAAAGATTTTATAATTTTTTAAATTATCCCGAGTTTATTTTTGTGACCCTTGATTATGTCAAGGGCTTCAGTTAACTCATTGTAATTTCTTTCAGGTGCATATAAGAATGATTCGTGAGACTTTTCATCACCTTCAATAATTAACATAGAAGGAATCATATCATTACTTGTTATCTCAACAAATAAATCATATTCATCTTTATATTCATCAATATCTCTATCAAAGAATTCTATGTTTTCTTTAACCAGCATGTCTTTGAAGTCCGTACAGAAAGGGCAACCTTTCATTGTGTAA